>QWCT01001269.1_pt1 | contig 13264 bp, 15 predicted proteins | sample 1972681 | NCBI WGS metagenome assembly QWCT01 (sample SAMN09866701, study PRJNA288562) | Human oral metagenome isolate pre3_saliva, whole genome shotgun sequencing... | isolation source: mouth | host: Homo sapiens | place: USA: California | reverse complement strand
ACTTACGCAGCAAGGTGTACACACAGTCAGTTTTCCATTTAAATCATGAGTAAAAATTTTATATGCTTCTTCCAGCATTTTTTTCATATTTTCACTTATCAATTTATCATCAAGTTCACCATTTATTGCCATCATAATTTCTTCAGACGGTCTAGTTTTTATCTTAAATTTTTTCATCAGAATTTTTCTCCTGCTAGAAATATATTTATTATAACATATTTTAGGCATTTCTCTTATTATTTTTAAAAAATTTCCAATAGAAAAAACTATATTTATGAGTGAAATTTTAATACATAAAGGCTCTATAATATATATGGGGGTGGAAAAAGAAATAAAAAATAGCATAAATAACAAATTCATAGTATTATGTTTTTGCCAAAAAGACATAAGAAAGGAATTTGTATTTATGCAAAATAATTTTACCACTTTCAGACCTGAAATAAAAGATGTAAAAATAAAAAAAGTGGAACTTATCTGTGACACCTACCATGTATATGGAATAAGAGTATGATACAAACCATATCCTAATAGATATTTTAAAGGACAGGAAATCATCAACCATAAGGAAATTTCTTCTCTGTCATAAAGACAGTATAAAAAAGCTTATTCAGCTTAGAATCTTTTAAGGTTACCGAACTTTTTCCACCCCCACACTTGACAAAGAGCCAATTATTATACTAAAAAATGTGAATTTACTTCTCATAAATAATCTTCACAATCATAAATTCACATTTCAATTTTTATTCTCTTACTCGTGTTAGCGCTCTATTTTTAGTTCATTCCTACAATGTTTTCATTAGGAACACTGCTGTAAGGACCATTTTTTAAACTATTTGTTACATTTTTCGGATTTGTTAATAATGATTTATAGCTAAAAAAGATACTTCCTTTTACTTGTGCATAATTTCTGTTGAAATTAATTTGGTTTACTAATTCTTTTGCATTTTGCCATTCATTTACTTTGTACGCTGCTTGTCCAATATATAATTTTGTACCAGAATCTGCTGCATATTTACTCCACCATTTTACTAATGTGTTGTATTCTGCTGCTTTAAATCCTTGATTCCAATAAATTTGTGGTGCTACATAATCTAGCCAACCTTTATCCATCCATAACAATATATCTGCATACAAGTCGTCATAATTTTGAACACCTGCTGTTGTACTAGAACCTTTTACTGGATCTGTTGAAGCATTTCTCCAAACACCAAATGGACTTATTCCAAATTCTACATTAGGATTAACTTTTTTAATAGATTTATGTAATTTTTCTATTAAATTATTTACATTATTTCTTCTCCAGTCACCTATACTAGCGAATTTAGAACCATATTTTTGATATTGCGCACTATCTGGATATTCTTGACCTTTAACTTTGTATGGATAAAAATAGTCATCCATATGCACTCCGTCAATATCATAATTTTTAACAACTTCAACAATACTATCCACAACATAATTATTAACTTCTGGTATACCAGGATTCAAATAAACATGCCCTCCATAAATAACTGTCCAATCTGGTCTCTTTTTCCCAATATTGTCACTTGAAAGTTTTTCTCTTCCACCTGTTGCTGTCAATCTATACGGATTAAACCAAGCATGAAATTGAATTCCTCTTTTATGTGCTTCCTCCACCATAAATTTCAAAGGATCATATCCAGGATCTTTTCCTTGAGTTCCTGTTAAATACTCAGACCAAGGTGAATATTTTGAAGGATAAAAAGCATCCCCCGCAGGTTTTACTTGAACGAAAACTGCATTCATATTCCATTTTTTTACATTATCCAAAATAGTAATAAAATCCCTTTTTTGTTGTTCTACACTAAGCCCTTTTTTTGAAGGCCAGTCAATGTTACTAACACTTGCTACCCAAACACCTCTTAACTCTTGTTGATTAGCAACATCTGAATTTCTGTTGCTTGTAGCATTACCTCCACCGATATTTCTAGCTCCTGTAATTATACTTTGAGCATTTAATGTCGTAGCAGCTGATATAACCAATAGAGATACTGCCAATTTTTTTAACAATGATTTCACTAAAATCTCCTTTCTAAAAAAACATTTTCTATCTTCATTTTAATACATTTTTTGCAATTTTTCAAATTTATTTTCAAATTTTTTTAAATCTTTTTCTTTTTACAAAAACAAGAAGAAATTAGTTACTCTTATTTATAGAAATTTTTTTCATTAAATAATATCAAAATCAATCAAAATTGGCAAATGATCCGATAACATTGTTTTTATAACCTTCACATCATTTATTTTTATATTCTCTGAATGGAGCACAAAATCCAATTCCTTTTTAGGCGACCAACTAGGAAAAGTCGGCTTTTTCTCTAAATTCGCACTTTTCAGTTTCCCAGCTTTCATAAACAATTCTATCTCTTCAGTCCCCCACAAAGTATTAAAATCTCCAGCAACAATCATTGGTTTTTCACATTTTTCAATTAAACTAAACAATTGCACAAACTGTTTCATTCGAGTTTTTCCACCCAACGCCAAATGAACTAAGAAAATTACAATTCCATTAGTTTCAATTTCAATTATTAATTTTTTCATTCCATTATCTAAATAATGAAATTTATGATTTACTATTTCTTTATTTGATAATAATGCATTTCCTTGTTTTCGCACCATTGGAAATTTCATATATCTCGAATTTTCTTCGTATTTATACTGATAAATAAAATTTTTGTCTGTCATTTCACTCAAAATCTCGGCTTGATTTTTTGATTTCATACGAAATGATCCTAAATCGACTTCCACCAAACCAACTATATCTGGCTTTTGTCTTTTAATAAATTTTCCTATTCGATCTATTTGTTTTTCAGAACGACCCAAATAACCTCTAATATGTTTAAATCTCTTTATTAAATACTTCCCCGTTCCATATCTTATGTTATACAAAAGAAATTTCATTTTAACTACTTCCTAACTAATCCTACTCCATCTCCAAACGGTAATAAGATAAAATTATATTCTTTATTCAATTTTTGAATAAATTCTCTCAATCTTCTAACAATCGTTTTAAACCTTTTTGGAACATTTTCGTCACTTTCGGCAACTAATCCTCTAAACATCAAATTATCTATAAAAATTATCCCATTTTCATTCAATAATCCATAACTCATTTCAAAAAATTTTAAATATTGACCTTTTGAAGCATCAATAAAAATAAAATTATATTTTTTAGACTGATCTAATTTAGGAATTTCTTCCAATGCATCACCTAAAATCATCTCATTTTTATCTAACAATCCCAACTTCTCAAAATTCTCTTTCGCTATTTCGTGTCTCTTTTCATCTATCTCAATAGTCGTTAATTTTCCGCCATTTTTATTCGCAATTCTAGCCAAAAATAATCCCGAATAACCAGTTGCAGTTCCTATTTCCAAAATATTTTTTGCATTAATATTATTCGCATTATATATCATGAAATTTAAGACATCTCTTGTTATAATCGGAACCTTATCCTCCAAACTCTCACGCTCTATTTTTTCAACAATCTCATCATCAATCTCAAATAATTCCTGTGCATACTTCGATGATTCTAAAAAATTTTCTATCATTTTTCTCTCTTTTCTATTTTTTTTACCATTTTTTACAAAATCTCTAATTTTTATTTTTAATTACAATTTTTTAAATCATTTCTCCCATTTTAAACATCGGAAGCATAACCGCAAAAATCACAAAACCAATTATCAATCCAATAACTATTATCGATAATGGCTCAAATAATTTTAAAAATAATTTCACTTTTTCAGTCACTTTCTCATAATAAATCGTATTCAAATTTGAAAAAGCAGTTTCCACATTTCCAGTTTTTTCACCAATACTCAAAAAATTAATATATTCTCTATCAAAAAAATAAAGATTTTTAAAAGCCTGTTGAATAGAAATCCCTTTTTCCACCTTTTTTATTATTTTTTTTATCTCTGCATTCAACATCAAACTTTTTGAATTTGAAGTCAATTTTAAAGATTGTAAAAAAGGAACATTAGAACTACTCAACATATACATATTTCTCGTAAAATTCAAAATACAAATATCTTTATACAATTTATCCACAACTTTAATCTTTAAGAGCAATTTTTCAATATTATAATTATTTTTTTGGTAAATAAAATTTGCCCCCAAAACAACCACTCCTACTACAATTAATAAAAGTAGCCCATGTTTATTTACAATTTCACTCAGATTCACAACTAACTGTGTTAATTTAGGCAACTGCTGCCCTATATCCGAATAAATTAAAACAAATTTTGGAACTACTAATTTTAATAAAATTATTACAATAATAAAAGCTGTCCCCATTACTGCCAACGGATACACACTCAAATTCCTTATTTCTTTTTTTATCTTTTGATTAAATTCATATTTTTCAGATAAATTTTTGAATATTATTTCCAAATTCCCTGTTTCTTCTCCAATTTTAATCATCTCTAAAAATTCTCTATTGTCAGTAATTTTCTTAAACGCTACTTGCAAAGAAACTCCTTTTTCAATTTGAAATTTTGTTTTCAAAATCTTATTTTTAAAATTTTCTTTATAATTTCCTGAAATTATTTCCAATGCATTAACCAAACTTATTTTACCTTTTAAAAGATAATACATCCCCTTTGTCAAAGAAAAATAATCTTTTTCTTTTATTTTTTCCTCATTTTTAAAAACTCTCATAATCCCCCCAGATATAATTGTTTTATTTTTTATTATTTTTGTACCAACGCTATTTTTCCTAAAGCAATAGATCCAACAAATCCTGCTTCATCTCCAAGTCCAGGATAAACAATATAATTATCAATATCTTTTAATATCGCATCTTTTTGAACATAACCATTTAAAAATTCTTGAACATATTTTCTTATGAATGGGAACATTTGTTTTTGTTTCATTACTCCACCACCCATAATTATTTTTTGTGGCGATAAAATCAAAATATAGTTAACCAATGCTTGAGCCAAATAATATGCTTCCATTTCCCAAACTTCTGTTCTATCGGCTAATTCAATTCCTTTTTTATTCCATCTAGCTTCAATCGCTGGTCCAGCTGCCATTCCTTCTAAACAATCTTTATGAAACGGACATCTTCCTTCAAATTTATCATCTTTGTGTCTTTTAATAAAAATATGTCCCATTTCAGGATGAGTTAATCCTTGAACCATTCTTCCATTTACTACTGCTCCAGCACCAATTCCAGTTCCAACTGTAATATACATTACATTTTTTAAACCTTCTCCAGCTCCCCACCAAGCTTCTGCCAATGCTGCACCATTTACATCTGTATCAAATTCCATAGGCACATCAAAATGTTTTTTCAATTCACCTATCATATTGAAATCACTCCAATAAGGTTTTGGTGTTTTTGTAATATAACCATAAGTTTCTGAACCTTTTACTGGATCAATTGGTCCAAAGCTTCCAACACCCATTACATCAAATTCTTTATCACTAAAATATTCAATAACTTTTCTCATTGTTTCATCTGGAGTTGTTGTCGGAATACTTATTCTCTCAATAACTTCTCCATTTTCTTTTCCTAATCCACAAATAAATTTAGTTCCTCCAGCTTCAATTGCCGCAATTATTGCCATAAATTTCACTTCCTTCTTTATATTTTAATTCCTCAATCCCCCTTAATTGTTGAACTTAAAAATATTTATAATTTATTTTAATTCATTATGGTAAAATTCCAAAATTTCCTCTTTAGTTGCTGTTGCTGTACCAATCTTAGCTACAACTATTCCTGATGCCATATTTGCAATTACTCCAGCTTCATACAAAGTCGCACCTGCTGAAAGTGAAAGCAACAACGTCGAGATAAATGTATCTCCAGCTCCTGTCACATCAAAAACTTCCCTTGCCACAGTAGGAACTCTCTCATAATTCCCATCATACAACGAAAAACCTTCCTCACTTCTCGTTAAAACTACACAATCCAATTGTAAATCTTTTTTTAACTGTTTCATCGCATTAGCAACTTCTTCTTCACTATTAAACTTACTTAATCCGAAATAGTCCAATATTTCCTTTCTATTAGGCGTCATTGTCGTAACTCCAACATAATTTTTAAAATTATGTGGCTTAGGATCTACAACTATTTTTTTATTATGTTCTTTAGCTATTTTTATTATACTTTCAGAAACATATTTTATTAAAACTCCTTTATTGTAATCTGACAATAAAATTGCATCAATTTCATCAATATCTCTTTCGACTTTTTTAATCAATGCTTCTTGAATTTCTTTAGAAATATTCGTATCTTTTTCCCAATCCAATCTTAATAATTGTTGTCCTTGAGATAAAACACGACTTTTTATAATTGTTGGTCTAGAATCATCCACAACAATTCCATCTGATTCTATTCCTTTCGCCTCTAATTCACTAGTAAACTTCTTCCCGTTATCATCTTCGCCTATAACACCATAAACTCGCACTTGCCCTTCCAAACTCTTCAAGTTATTAGCAACGTTTGAAGCTCCCCCTAATACAAATCTCTCTTCCTCAATATTCACAACTGGCACTGGAGCTTCTGGTGATATCCGATTCACTTTTCCAATCAAATATTCATCCAACATCATATCTCCAATAACCGCTATTTTAATTTTATTAAACTTTTTTAGTATTTCTTCAAGCCTTTGAATTGATATCATATTTTTCCTCTCTCAAAATCATTTTTCTTTATTATTATACTATACAATTTCAATTATTTCATTAATTTTTTTATTTTCTTTACTAAAATTTTAAAGTAAAAAACTTAGTCTAAAAATAGTATCACATCAATTATCATTTTATCTCTTGAATAATTGCTTCAATTTCAATATAAATATCTCTCATCTCCTTATTTTTTCTTTGATATTTAAATAATGGACCTATTATTGGAATACTCGACAATATCGGTATTTTTCTAACTGTCTCTTTTCCCACATTTTGCTTCAATCCTCCAATAAACGTAGATCCCCCATTATTTAAAGTAATAGTCGTCCGAGTTTGATTTTTCTGTTTCGCCCCCGAAGACTCATTATAACTTGAAGTTAATTTAAAATTACTAATTTCTGTATCCATTTTCAAAATAATTTTCTTTTCTCCATTCACATTTTTTATCTCAGGCAAAATTTTAAAAACTATTCCTGCTTCGGAAAATATCGGCTCAACATAATCTTCATTATTTTTTGTAATTTTTTTCTCTCCAATAATTACTTCCTCTGTTACCCGCAATTCTCCTTCTTCCTTCTCCATTATCATCAACGTCGGCATCGCCTCAATTTTTATATCTCCATTTTCTTTCAATAAATTAAAATCAATCCCTAAAAAATTTCCTCCCATCGAAAAAATCGAACTAATCGAAACCTCTCCATTTAAAAATTTCCCAATCAAATTTTTTCTATTCGGATTAGCATTTTCAGGATTTATCGACCAGTCAATTCCAAGTCTCTCAAATAAATTAGAACTTGTATCAATTATCGTTCCTTTAATAATAACCTGTTCTTTTGCCCTATCCAAAGACTTAATAATCCTTTCCAATTCCAAAAATTTCTTCTCATCTCCATTCAAAATAATTTTATTATCAATCCCGATCATTTTAAAATCTTCAAACCCATCCAAAGCTTCTGAAATTTCCTTCGCATCTCCATAATCCAAATAAATTTCCTTTATTTTTTTTGTTACTACAGGTGTTACCACCTTTTCAATAACAGTTTTTTGCACAGAATTATTTTCAGATTTTGATATTTCTCCATTTTTTTGATTTGTACTAGATGATTTTTTTTGATTTTTATTATTCTGATTATTTTGACTATTTTTATTCTCTTTATTTTTCAAATTTTGCAATTCTGTCTGCAATTTTTTTAACTTTTCCTTTTCAATATCTTCTCGATAGATGAAAATTTTCCCCATCCTATCTTTATCTTTTTTATCCACATAATTATTAACACTACTCGAAAAAGCAACATTACAAACAAAAAAACACAAAATTATTAACAAATTCTTATATTTCCTTTTTTTCATTCCCTCTCCCTTTTTACTTCTCTCAACTCTATTCTCTAAAATTTATAATTTTTATCCATTCTCTATTTCGCTGTATTTTCAATATATCCCAATGAAATCTTATACGCTTCCTGTGTCAATTCAATATAACTCCGTGTCGTATCAATATATTTTTTACTCTTATTCACAAGATACAAAAATTTCCCAAAATCATTCAAACTCCCACTCAACGTAAAATGAATATATTTCAGACTATACCCTTTCCTATCCCATAATTTCTCTGATTTCGAAATTTCTTTCAGTTTCAAACCGCTTTCATTCGAAAAAATATACACCATTTTCTTAAATTGTGATTCATTTTTTATCGAAAGAATTCCAAATCTATCTATTAACATTTTTATTTTTTCATAATCATTTTCCATTTTCTCTTTATTTCTTGCCTTTTCAACAAGAATCTCATCTATTTTATCCTCTAAATTTTTCTTATTTTCAACTATCAATTTCCCATCTTTTAAAGTTTCCTTATATTTCGAATATTTATCATTCAGCCCAAAAGCGCCTAATAAAACCAAAACTAAAAACACCAAATTTTTTAAATTCCCCATAATTTCTCCCAATTTCTCACTTAATTCTATATCTTCTAATTATCATTTTTCTTATCTATCATCGTATATTCAAACACAATTTCCTCATCATTATCCTTCAAATACCCCAATTCTGTATTCGAATATTTCCTCTCCAAATTATTCTCAAATTTCTCAAAATTTTCAAATTTATTAACCGTTCCCTGAATAATCCATTTGTTATCGCTATAATTAATTTTCGTATAATCCACGCCATTCCTACTATTTTCAATCAAAAATTTTATAAAACTGTAATACTCTTTTCTTGTAATATTAGAATCTACCTCTTCCAATAGAGATAATTCTTTTGAATAATCAGGCAATTTCTCATTTTTTTTACTCAAATACTCCTTCTCCAACTTTTTCGTCTCATTCTTCAATCGCTCATTCTTAGCCTTTTCCCTTTCCAACGGTATCAAATTTTGCAAAAAAATATACCCCGCTCCTATCATCAAAATTACAGCTACATCTTTAACTTCAAATTTCTTTAAATTTTTATCATCAAAAAACTTCTCTTTTTTCAGAAAATTAGGCTCCTCATACAATTCTGTCCCTAAAAATATCTCTTTTAAATTATCCTCACTCAAACCAACTGTTTTCATGTCACTAAAATCATACTCTTCTAAATTCTCTAAATCATCAATTTTTAAATCGATCTCTTCAAACTCACTAATTTTCGAGTCTTCAATCACAAACCTTAAACTTTTTCTCTCTCCAATCGTTAAAATCTCAATATCTTCATTTTTATTATAATTATAAATTGAAGTTACATCCACTTTTATATCCAGTAATTTCTTTTTTTCCTGCTTAAATACATTTTTAAATTCCTCGATTTTCTTCTTCTCAATACCAAAAGTTACATACTTGTCCTCAATGTGATTCAGAAAAAATTTCTTCTTCAAATATTTCATCTCTTTCATTTTCCAAAGAATTTTTTCCTTTAAAATTTCCCATCTAAAATTTTCCTTAAAACTAATTTTCACCAATTTCTGAGTTCCATTTTTTTCAATATTTCCTTCAATTTCATCATCAAAATTTTCTATATTTTTAATATTATTATCTTTATAATCCGTTTCCATTCCTTCTATTTTAAAATACGAAAAATGCAAAATCAAAGAAATTTCCACTTCTTCACTCAAACTATATTCATCCAAACTCTCCAAAACCGAACTCAAATCTTGATTTTCATAAAAATAAATTTTCTCTTCTATAAATAAATATATCTTTTCCTCACTTCTAATATATATTTTAATTTGTTCCCTCACATTCTCTCCCCATTTATAACTTTTACATCAAAACTACTACAAAAAATCTCCAAAACCTAACTATCCCCACTCAACTAATTTCTAAAAAATAAAATATTTTCTATAAAAATTTACTCTCTATTCTTGTTATCTCAATTTCTTTCAAACTCTTTCGCCTAAAAGAAATTTTCTCCTCATACTCAATTTCCTCGCCCAAAACTTTTCTTGAATAAATAATTTTTAAATTTCCATAAACCTCGTTTTCTTTCAATGGAATCCCATATTTATTCCCATCTTCATCCATCACTTCTTTGATCCTATACCCTCCAACACTTTCAAAACCAGAACTCAAATAAATCAACTTCTTTATCTCTATTTTCCCCAAATTATCAATTCCTATATTTGAATCAAAATACTTTTCTCTAGTTTCCAAATTTACATTTTCATTATTAAAATAAATCCCTTTTTTCAGAATTCTCTCTAAATTTTTCTCTTCCTTTTGAATCAAAAAACTTTTAGAAACTTTTCTCTCTCTCTTCACCAACGAATTTATTTTAACCTTTTCCCTCACAAAATACATAAAATTAAAAGAAAATACTGTTATTATTGACAACACAATTAACACATAAATTAAACTTACTCCCCTATTTTTCTCAGACTCTTTCATTTTCCTACCTTCTCAAACAACTATAATTCTCTATCAAAACTAAAATCTTTAAATTCTCTAAATATCAAAATTTCTATTCTATAAAACTTTAATAAAAATTTCAAAAAAATCAAATACTCAAAATTATAATCTCACTTTTCCCCAAATATTTACTCTTTATAGCCAAAATACCACCAATCTTCTCAAAATTTATATCTTCGTACTCACCAATCAAAGATCTATTACCGAAATTAGGAAATCCACTTACCTCAGAAATATACAATTTTTTATTAACAATCTCCAACTTATAAAATATTCTATTCTTCTTATAAATTATTTGATTACCTCTAACAAATAAATTCGTCTTCTCACCACTATAATCGAATTCCTCCAAATCTCTATCTTCGAGCTCTACCTTCACTTTCTCCAATGCAAAATAAATATTCTCATCCATTTTCTGACTATTCTTTTTCACATTCTCAATTATAGCAACTCTCTTTAAAAATACCGCAATAACCGACACTAAAACAGAAAATATCAACATACTAATCAAAACTTCCACCAACAAATATCCCTTTTGTTTTATCACGTTTTTTATATCTCTACTTTTTCCCATTCCCTTACAACTCACTCTACTTTTCCCCTTTTTATCCCCATCTTCTTCAGCCCTTTATCTCACAACTTCTTTCCTCTTTACCTATTTCTCATACTTCATATAAATTTTTTCATCCTACTCTAACTCAATATTCCTTTTTCTCAATTTTACCACTCTCTAAATAAAACAATCTCTCACTCTTTCATCTACATTACGAAATTTTTGGAAAATAATACCTCTTTATCCCATCAACCTCAATCTCAAAAATATATTCCTTTTCATTATTTTCATTAACATAATAATATTCCGTCGAAGATACCTTCACTTTTTTATTCTTTTCAAATAAATCATTTCCTAAAATTCTATATTTATCATCAATCATAAATCTACTATAAAATTCCTGCATCCCTTTGATATCATACTGTCCTTGAAAATTAAATATTCTCAAATAATCAACACCTCTCAATAATTCCAACATATTTTCACTTTGCAAGTTACTCTTTTTTTCATCATCTGATTTCACATTCACTCTAAATGTCTTCAAAAAAATATTCGCTATTGGAAACAAAACACTTACAATAAAAAACATCGAAAGCAAACTCTCTATAAGCATTTCTCCACTATTCTTTCCCAAACTTCCTCCCCCTCAATAATAACTAGTCTATTCAAATCAATAATAATCAACCTATTCAAATATTTTTAAATAATTAATATACTTTTTATTATCTTTTTTACAACTTCAATAAAATTTTTCTAGAATTTTCAAATAATTTTTTAAAACCAACCATCTTTTATTTACAAAAATATTTTTCACTATTTGATTTTTTCTACTATCTCTTAAAACTATCCATTTTTTTACTTATCCATCACATAAAAAACTTTTCAAATAACAAATAATTCAAAACAATATACGGAGCAAATGGCACATACTCTCCTCTTTTCCCTCTCATCTTCCAATAGATTAACACCAAAACCACAATAATTGCCGATAAAAAATATAAATTTTGATAAAAAAATAATACTTGTCTAAAATCTCTATACTTCAACAACCCACCTATGACAATCATTAATTTTACATCTCCAAATCCAATCAATTCCTTTTTAAAATAGTCCTCAACTATATATAAAATCAATAACGGCATCGAAAACGCACACCATCCCAAATACACCTTTTCAAAATTATTTCTCTCAATACCAAGCAAAATCCCAATAACTAATAAGATTACTAAATCTCTATCCTTAATAATTTTCTCTCTAAAATCTATAAAACATATCCTTACTAAAACAACATATTTTATCAATCCTAAACAAAATCCTAACATCTATTTTCTTATCTCTTCTCCAGGAAAAGCCTTACTGCTACTATTAATCTTCGCATAAACCTCCCCTTTATCATAAATAACAACTCCTTCAATATTTCCTATCTTAAAATTACCATTATTTTGTAGTCCAATTCCTAATCTATTCAAATTATCGTATTCTTTCAAAACATCTTGTAAATTTTTAGGTGTATCACCACCATTATCAACACTCCAAGAAGTCGAACTATTATTCAAATCTGCAATCGCGCCAACAACCTTACTTCTATTAGCCTTATTCAAATATTTCCCAACTTGCGGTATCGCAATCGCCGAAATTATAGTAATAATCGCAACTACTAAAATAACTTCAATCAAAGTAAATCCCTTGTTCTTTCTTTTAATTCCTTTTTTCAAATAACCCATTCCCTTTCACCTCTTTTTAATTTATTTTTAATATTTATACTATATTTTTTTAGAAATGTCAAATATTTTTTTTATTTTTCTATATTTTGAAAATAAAAAAATAAATTTTTCCCAGTAATAATCACACTTTTGAATATTTCCTATAATTTAAAGAAATTTTTATATACGAATGAAAAATGAGAAAAGTAAGAAAAGATCTATTAAGTGAGTTTAATAAAAAATAAATTTTTTCTCTGTAAACAAAAAAAAGAAGATATTATATCTTCTTCCATTGTCTTTATCTTAACTTTTTATTTATTTACTTTCATAGTTTTTAATAAAATTATTAATTTAAATTCTGAATTTTAAATGGTACGGCCTAGGGGGATCGAACCCCTGTTGCCAGGATGAAAACCTGGAGTCCTAACCACTAGACGAAGGCCGCAAAACTCTTTCTTGGTGGATCC
>QWCT01001268.1_pt1 | contig 13283 bp, 19 predicted proteins | sample 1972681 | NCBI WGS metagenome assembly QWCT01 (sample SAMN09866701, study PRJNA288562) | Human oral metagenome isolate pre3_saliva, whole genome shotgun sequencing... | isolation source: mouth | host: Homo sapiens | place: USA: California | reverse complement strand
GCGTCTTCAAATGTATATCCTTCCCAGTTCGCAAATGCTACAACTGCATTTTTACCAAGTGCCATTTCACCTTTATCTGTTGCCATACCATCTGCTATTATTTGGTTTTTATATACTTTTTCTCCTTCTTTTACTATAGGTTTTTGATTTATACATGTACTTGCATTTGTTCTTTTAAATTTTCTTAAATGATGTGTATATATATTACCATCATCACCTTTAACAATTATTTCTGTACCTGTTAATTTATGTACATGACCATCTGCTAAACAGTTTATAACTTCTCCTGAGTCTTTTGCTGCTCTATATTCCATACCAGTACCAACCATTGGTGAGTCTGTTCTTAAAAGTGGAACTGCTTGTCTTTGCATGTTTGCACCCATAAGTGTACGTCTTGCGTCATCTGTTTCAAAGAATGGTATCATAGCTGTTGCTATTGATGCTATTTGTTTTGGTGAAATATCCATATAGTCTATTTCATCTTTATCCATTTCTTTTATTTCGTCTAAATATCTTGCTCTTATTCTATCATTTTTTAATTTACCATCTTTTGTTACTGGTTCTGTTGCTTGACATATAACAAAATTATCTTCCATATCTGATGACATATATACAACATCATCTGTTATTTTCTTTGTTACAGGATCTATTTTTCTGTATGGTGTTTCTATAAATCCATATTCGTTTATTCTTGCAAATCCTGAAAGTGAAAGTATAAGTCCAACGTTTGGTCCTTCTGGTGATTCTACAGGACATAATCTTCCATAATGTGTATAGTGAATATCACGTACTTCAAATCCTGCTCTATCTCTTGAAAGTCCACCAGGTCCTAATGATGATACTCTTCTTTTATGTGTAAGTTCTGATAATGGGTTTGTTTGTTCCATAAATTGAGATAATTGTGAACTACCAAAGAATTCTCTTACCACTGATGTAATTGGTTTTGTATTTATTAATGTTTGTGGTGTTATAGTATCTAAATCTTTGATTGTCATTCTTTCCCTTACTACTCTTTCAAGTCTTGTAAGCCCAATTCTAAATTGATTTTGTAATAATTCCCCAACGCTTCTTATTCTTCTATTTCCTAAGTGGTCAATATTATCAATCTTATATAATCCATGATTTAAATTTAATATATAACTAAATGTTGATAATATATCTTCTTTTGTTACATGTTCTGAAACAAGTCTTGCTCTATTTTTCTTAAGTTCTTCTCTTAGATCTAAACTTTCATCATTTTTAACTTTTTCAAGAACTTTTAATAGTTCAGTATAGTTTACTCTTTCTTTTATTCCTACTTCTTCTTTTACATCTTCAGAAACAAATGCTTCTAAATCTACAGTATTATTACCAAGTATTACTATTTCTTTTCCTTTAAATTTAATCTTAACCCTATTTATTCCCATATTTTGAATTTGAAGAGCTTCTGAATATTTAAGTTTCTTACCTGCTTCAAATACAAGTTCACCAGTTTCTTTATCAATTATATTTTCTGCTAGTACTTGTTTGTTTATTCTACTTGCTAATGATAATTTTTGATCATATTTAAATCTACCAACTCTTGATAAATCATATCTTCTTACATTAAAGAATAATTGTTCAAATAATGTTTTTGCAGCATCAATTGTTGGAAGTTCTCCTGGTCTTAATTTCTTATATATTTCGATTAATGCTTCATTTTGTGTTTCTATTTGATCTTTTTCTACTGTTTTTAATAATGCCTCATCTTCTCCAAATAGTTCTACCATTTCATCAACTGTTTCTAATCCTAATGCTCTTAAAAGTGTTGTTGCTGGTAATTTTCTTGTTCTATCTATTCTTGTAAATACTGTTCCTGCTGTTTCTGTTTCAAACTCTATCCATGCCCCTCTTATTGGCATTATTGTTGCATTATATAATGGTGTAGTCTTATATTTACTATTTGAATCAACATTTACAAAATAACAACCTGGTGATCTTACAAGCTGACTTACTACAACTCTTTCTGCACCATTTATTAAAAATGTTCCTGATTCTGTCATTATAGGGAAATCTCCTAAAAATATTTCTTGTTCTTTTATTTCCCCTGTTTCCTTGTTTATAAGTCTTACATTTACATATAATCTTTTAGAATATGTTGTATTTCTATCTCTTGATTCTTCTAAATCATATTTTGGTGTATCTTCTAATCTATGTCCGAAAAATTCAAGTATTAAATTTCCATTATAATCTTGTATTGGTGATATATCTTTTAATACTTCTGTTAAACCTTCTGTTATAAACCAATTATATGAATCTAACTGTACACTTATTAAGTTTGGTAAATTTAGTAAATCACCTACTTTTGAAAATGTGTATCTTTCTGCTTTTTCGTTAAATATCTTAGTAAGTTTTACTTTTTTTACTGCTTCTTCTATTTGCTTTTTTCTTTCTTCTGTAATATCTACCATTTCTACTTTTTTGTCTTTTACTTTAGCCAAAATATTCCCCTTTCATTTCTTAATTTTTAAAATTTAAGCAGAATCTAAAAAGTCCTTCTTATAAAATAGATATATATTTACATATTCACTGCAATTATATGTATATATTAAATATATCATAAGAAATATACACCTATTTTTAATTCCTCTTTTTAAATTTATTGTATGTTTATATCTTATCTTAAACGCACCAAAAAGGTAGAGCAATACTGCCTACCTTTTTTTATCATTCTTATTCATTTATATATTTTTCACAAGATTTACACATATTAAGATACCCCAACTACAATTTATAATCCTATTGTATCATTATTTACTATATTATGCAATATAATAGCATTATTTTTTTAGCTTTTTTTAATACTTTTTTTACATTTTTGTTATTTAATATAATATTTTACCAAATACCTCTTTCTGTTTTTTCTACTTTTTCTACTTCTTCTTTTTCTTTCCCTTTTTCCAAATTCTCTCTTGACTCATTAAACACTCTTTTTGCATTCTCTAAGTCTGATTCATTTATTCCATTACTACCAAACTCTCCTATTAGCATTTCTATAAAACTTTTATCGAAATCATTCTCAAATTCTACTTCATCTAATGTTTTCTTAAAATCTTCATATTCTTTATCCAAATCTTTTTCTTCTTCTTTATCCACATGCTTACGAGGTTCATGATTTAATATACCATATACATCCAATTCATTTTCAAATTCTTTATCTGAACTTTTTTCTTCTTTTTTTGATTCTACTTCAACTTCTAAAGTTTTTTCTTCAACCCTTTCAAAAATAGCATTTATTTCTTTTCTACTAGGAGCTTTAATATCATCTTTTCTTTCCTCTAGCTCCCTTTCTTTCTCTTTATACTCTTTATGTGTTATTTTCCCTTCATTAAAGTCATTTCTTATATCAAACCATTTACGCTTATAATTTGCTTCTTTAATATCCATTTCATAATATTCTATAGTCTTTTCATTATCACTTATCTTATCTTTGAATTCTTCAATATTCTTTTTAAATATTTCTTCATCAATTTCACCACGATTTTTTTTCAGATATTCAAGACTTATTTTCTTTTCTAAAATTTCAATATCTGAATATAGCATATCTTTTTCATTCATATAATTATTTAAATCAATATAGCTTCTTAAATCATCTTTTGTTCTTTGTGTTGTAGAATCTAACTCTTTTTTGTTTATATTACTTTGTGCTTGTTTTACATATAATTCAGAAATACTATTATTGCTTTTATCTATTTGCATAATTAATTCTTCTAGTTCTATTTCAGCATTCAATATTTGATATCTTCTTTCATCAACTGTAAGTTGGCTCTCTGTTTTTAATTTTCTTATTTTGTCAGAAATTCTATTTCTTTTTATTGTATTATTTTCTATATCTTTCTTATGCTTTATTTCTATTCTTTTGTTTTCTTCTGATAGCTTATAATTTTTCATTTGTTATTTCCTTTATATTTTTCATTATCTTAATAGCCTTATATTAGCTAGTACATATTATTTAAATATATTAAACCATTTTTTTATTTTATCTATTATCTTATTAAAAAATGATTGTTTATATTCTACTATATTTGCAGTATTTTGATTACTTGATTCTACAAATCTATCTACTTTTTCACTTATAGTTTTTTCTTCTATTTTTGTTGTTGCCCTATTAAAAATCTTATCATTACTATATTTTTCTTTCATTTCCTTTTGGTGTTTCTCTTCATTTGTTTCTAATATATTTTTAAGTTTTGCTCTATCTTCTTCAGTTTCACACCAATAATTATAATGTAATAATGCTATCATAGCTAATGACTTCCTATTAATATCTTGTTCTTTTAAAGGAATACTCATACTATATTCTGGATTATAGTTTTCTTCTTTACTTTCTGTGATAACCTTAAGTACTGTCTTTGGTAATTTATTTATATACTTTTCTCCTAAAGCTTGTAATATTCCATATACTTCTGAATACATTTCTTTTGTTGTTATAACCATTATAATTCCCTTCCCTTATCTTCTTTTGTATTTTCTTTTGTTTTTTCCATTTCATCCTTACTTCTATTAAATATTTCTTTTGCCTTTTCTATATCTGATTGGTTTATATCAAATTCTTCATAATTATTAATTAAATCTTCCTTATAATCATATGAATATGTATCTATATGTTTTGCACTTGTTATTTTTTCATTTTCTCTAAATATCTCATTAAATCCTAGATTTCCTTCTTCATCTCTTGTTATTGTATATCTATTACCACTATTAGTTTCAAATTCTTTTAAACTTTCTGTTTTTTTAAGTTCATCTGAATTTCCAAAAAGTTTTCTTCCTGTTGTTGTATATATTTCCTTGTTTTCTTCTTTTTCTTTTCCTGTAATTCCTCTTAATTCTTCAAATTTGATACGTCCTTTATCATCAGATACACTAACCATAATATTAAAATCTTCTTCACCTTTTTCATTTTTAGTTGATACAATAACTGTTCTTCCAAATAAGCTTCCATAATCTTCTTCTTCAGGTAATCCGAAGTTGTCCCATAAAATCATGCAAAAATTCATGATCTGTTATTTCTGATATACCGTGTAACTTCTCTTCCATCCCCAAATGAATCTTCTATTTCATTTCTCATGAGATTTCTTGCAGTCTCTTTTTGTGTTACTTTTTCTATTTTATCACCTTTTATTATATTTTCATTTTTAACATTAAAATTGATACCATCAACAGTTATATTAGTATTTTCTTTATCCCCATTTCCTATAATACTATATTCACCTTTTTCATTTTTTATATAATATTCTTTTATAGGTTCCATTATTTCTTTTCCTGTCTTTTCATCAATTGCAGGTTTTTCATATGTTGCAATATATATATCTTTTTTTATATCAGATACATCTAAACCTATAACATCTTCAATTTCTTCAATATCAAGTCCTTTTACTTTTTCAAATTCTAGTAAAAGCTTTGGATTATCTGTATATCTTCCATCTACTTCTAGTTTAGCAAATTCTTCAAATAACTCTTTTTTATCCCCTTCTATTCCCCTTGAATACTCTTTTCCAAGTTCTTTTTTCATATATTCAAATTCACCTTTTTCAGTAACACCTTTATCCCTAGCATTTGCTAAAATTTTATAATATTTTTCATTTAAATATTGTGCCCCTGTATATGCACTTGTTTCATGTATCTCATCAAGATTTTGTTTTTCATTTTCTTTCCACATCTCTGCTACTGAAAAATTGTTTCTCTTACTTATCTCTTTTTCATATGCATTTTTATTATCTTTTTCATTTACTATCTCTTCTTTTTCTAGATATTTTCCTGAAAAATCATCAACCATTTTTTCAACTTCTTCATCTGTAGGCTCTACTTTCTCTTTATTTTCAAGATTTTTTATTTTTTCTTGTTGTTCTTCTCTATCTATTTTCCCTACTTTTCTGTCATAATATATATTCTTATAGTCATAATCATACTTTTCATTTATTAATTTTTCTTGTGAAGATTCATAACATTGTCTAGTTATTTCTTTTTCTCTTTCAAGTTCTTTGATATTGATATTTTTTTGTTCTACTGTTGTCATTTTTAATGAATTCTTTAATTCTTCTAACCTTAATTTAAAATCAATAATAATATCTTCTAGATTTAATGTTTTCATATCATTTTTGCATCCATTAAATATTTTCATTGAATTTAATCTTCTCTTTTGATCTGCAAATTCTGTCGAATCTATTTCTTTATTAAGTCTTGATTTATTTAAATTTGAATCCATTTCTCTTATATATAATTCTTCAATTGCTCTTTTATTGCTATTTATGTCTACTTCTAATGTTAATAATTTTGTTTTTAAATTCAATATCTCATATTCTTTATTAGTATCTAAAATTTCTTTCCCACTTATTAAATCATTTAATTTTTTATTAAGAGCAAAATACTCTTTAGTATTTTGCTCTATAATTTTTTCATATTCATTTTTCTTTTCATTAAATTTTTCTGATAACTTGTATTTATTATAGTTCATAATAACTCTCTCTTTTTACAATTTTGTTTTATTTTTTATTTCTAATTTTTATTTTTTGAAATTTTTATTAATATTTCCTATAACTTTCTGTTATATATCCTTTATTTTCTTTAACATTTGTATTTTGAGATATCTTATCACTTATTTTAAATGTGAATGATACTATTGCAGTTAATATTATTAAACCTAATAATGCTATTATTAAATCAATACCTACAGAATATTTTTTATCTATTTCTGATTGTTTTTTTATTTTTTCTTCTCTTAAATCTTCTTCTTTTTTATTTGTTTTTTTTACTTTAGATGTAGTACCTTTTGTATTTCTTGTACTCTTGGCTATTTTAGTAGGTTTATTTTCTACTTTAGTTTCTTTTTTAGTTGTGTTTTTAGTATTAGTTCTTGTTGTTTTTCTTGTCTTTTTTTCTTTTTCTTCTGCCATTTATATTTTTCCCCTTTTCTTTAGTAATTATATAGTTTAAACTATATATTCTATATTTTTATTATATAATTATAAATTATGCTTTATCTATATTTTTAGCTTTTTTTAATACTTTTTTTACATTTTTGTTAAGTTTTGTTTTATTATATGTTCTAATTTTTTCTTGTTTCTCATTTTCTTCAACAAATATATCTTCTTTTTTATCTAATAACTCTGGATTTTTAAGATATTTTATAAGTTTTTTTAAGCAATTTGAAAAATAATGTCCGATCACATATTCTCTCATCTGATACAATACCAAATTCTAAATATTTTTTTTTTACAATTTTTTGAACTTTCTCACCATTTGCTAATTCTTCTATAACAAGTTTCATTCTTTCTTTTTTCTTACCAATAGATACAAATATTCCGAACAGTACCAAAATTATATATATGATGATATATTGTATCAAGACCTATAGATCCTACATTTGTTACAAATATACTTGAATGAAATGGACTATTATCAATAATACTTTTAGGTAATAGATTTATCTTATCTAAAAAAATCAAACTATTTACTGCAAGTTTAAGAATAAAAGTTGGTATATTTTTAAACTTATTTGCCAAATCATCTACACTACTATCCTTGTTATTCTTAATATTAGAAATCTCTTTTTTCATCATATTACTTACATCTAAAATTTTTTCATTTCCATTAAATGTAAATTTTGCAACTGATTCTTTAACATCTTCTTCTAATCTTGGTTTTACTACAACAGATATATCTATCGTATTTCTATTGTATATTTCACCACTCATTACAAATCTATTAAGTTTGGTTTTTTCTTTTAAAAGATGTGCAAAAGCAGTGAATATAATTTCCATATGTGTATATTCTATTCCTTCTTCTTTCTTCCTTCTTATATATTCATTCATACCATCTAAAGGAATATCTTTTTTTATGTATACAAGTGCATCATTTCTTTCTTTCATTATTATAGGCATTATTCTTTCAAATATATCTACATTTTTATCAAGTGTACCATCTTTTCTTTTAAATATCATAAAATCTTCCCTATTTTTTTCTTTATCTTTAGTTATTATTTAATTTAATCTATATCTTAAAATATTTTTAAAATTATATTTTTTCATTATATTCTTCTTCTTTAAATCCAAGTAATATATCTTTAATGTTATCAAATTCCATTTTATCATTAGAATTTTCATTTCCCACTTTACTAGAATTTTTATCTACTTCTCTTATAATAACTAATGGTCTTTTTATCATTTTACCATCTGATACGAGAATCTCTACTAATTCATTAAATCCAACATTACTATCATTTATTTTCTCTTTTATATTATTTTCCTTATATAATATTCCGTGAAGTATTAAAAAATTTTCTCATATCATCTTTCGTAATATCAAATACACTTCCTGCCTTTATTTCTATAAGCCTTTCCATCTCTTCTTTTTTTGGATGTTCTGTTATTATATCTTTTTTAATAATAACTATATTTTTATTTTTTGTTGCCTTTTCTTCTAAATATTTTTCTGCCTTTTTACATGTTGTACATCTATTATAGCAATATATTGTTATTTCTTTCATTCAAATCTTTCTCCATACTTAAATTCTACTTTTAATTTTTATATTTTAAGTTTATTAAATTCTTTCTTATTAATATACAAACCATAATCCTTGTTCTTTTAATTTCTTTATTATAGCTAAATGTTCTGCATTTGTTTTTGTTTTATATAATTTTCCATTTTTATCTGAAACAAAGAATAGTTCATCAGATGGTGTATAATTTTTAACTAAATCTATAATTGCCGCTATACTTGTTTTGCTTGGCATACATATAGGCCCTATTGGAAGTTTTCCATTCATATTTGGTCCTCTTGTATTATATGGATTATATGTTTGTAATTCTTTTTGTTTTAAATCTCTTTCAGACATTTTTACTCCAAATGCATAATATGTAGTAACATCACTTCCGTAAACTCATTTTTTTATTTAATCTATTCATAAATATTTTTGCTACTATTTCTCTGTCTGTAAGAGTTTTTTCTTCTGATTTAGTACTAGATGTTCCTGCTTCTAATTCTACAACAGATGCAAGTGTTAATACTCCGATGTACTGTAAGAATCTTATTTCCTGATATATTCTTATATTCTTCTAATCTTTTTTCTGTTTGTTTAAGCATTGCATCTATAATTGTTTCAATCCCTACTTCCTTATTATCAAATATATATGTATCTGGGAAAAGATAACCTTCAAGTGGATAATATATATCTTGATTTGTTACAGCATTATAGTCTATAAACCAGTATTTTTCTGAAAGTTTCCTAATATATTCTTTGTCTTTCATTTTATTTAAAAATTGTTCTTTTGTATTTACTGTGTTTTTTTCTACAACTTCTGCTAAATCTTTAATAGTCTTACCTTCAAGTAGTTGTAATTTTATTTCTTCTTTATTTATATCACCATTTACAAGTTTATCTACAATTGTTTTTACATTATCTTCTGTACTAAACTTATATCTTCCTTGTTTAAATGCTGTTTTTCTATTTATTCTTGCATATATGTTAAAAGTATTTTCATCTTTTATAGCTCCTTTTTCTTTTAAAAGCTTAGCTATTTCTTTTACAGTATCACCTTTTTCTACTAATAATTTTATATCTTTTCCTTCACCTTTTTTACTTACTGGTGATAAATTATTATTATATATGCTAAATGCTATTATTCCACCTAAAAATAATATTACTATAGTTACAATTATCCCTATCTTCCAGATATTATTTAAATTCTTCCTATTTCTTCCTATTCTTCTACCATTTGGCTCTTCACTATAGTCTATAACAAAACTATTATCTATCTCATTTTCCATATTGTTTTCAAACATATTCTCATCCATATACTTTTTCTCCTTTAATATGTATAATCTACAATCTTTCTTATTGTATCTGACATTCCTTCATAATTTTTGATTACAAGTTTTTTCCCTGTTTCTTTAAGTCTTGGTTTTAATTCTGTTATAAACCTGATAAATGCTCTAGTATCTTGTACATCTTTTACTTCTATTTCTAGCCCTTTCATATCATATTCTGATAATTTCTTTAATATATTTGTTATCAAAATATTTCTTTTTTCAAATGTTACTAAGTCATTCATTATCTCTGTTCCTTTATTTTCTTCTAAACTAAACTGTCCATAACTTTCTATATTTTCTTCTCCAAGTTTTGCTATATATGCCATATATGATTTATTATCTTTTGCATATTTTGTTTGTATTTCTCCATTTTGTTTTATAATAAAATTTGATACAAGTGCAATATTTTTTTTATTATTATCTTTTTTTACATTTTCAAAATTCATCTTATAATCATTATAATTTGTTATTATATTTACATCTTTTTTAGCTTCTTCTATATAGTTTTCTCTTACAAGAGTAATTGTTTCTATCTTATTTTCTTCTATATATCCGAACATCTATTTTTTCTGTCATTCCCTTAACAAAACCTGATTCTCTTTTTAATAATATAAGATTTTCTTTATTTGTAACTGTTACAATATCACCACCTATTAAACTAGGTATTGATTTTAATTTTTCATCTGATTTTAATTTAAATATTTCTTGTTTTTTTGATCTTGAAAATATTGCAACTTTATTTTCATATGTTTTTATATCAAGTTCATATATTCCTTTTAATGCATCTAATGGTATAAACACTTGTCCATCTTTTTTATATGGAGCCTTTCCTATATTTATTTCACTTCCATTTAAATTCATTATATTACTATCTATTGTTATCATAGCAACATGTGTATCACTTGTAGTTATTATTTGTCCTTTTGTTTCTTCATATATAAGATTATTATCAAAAATTTTCTTTATATCTGACATTGTCATAAAATATATATATTCACTGTTTGGATTATCATTTTTCTTTTCTTTTTCTATTACATTATCTAATTTTACCTTTTCACCATCATAATAAAATATATTTTTATTTTTCTCAGTTACTACATTATTTGATACTGTTATTACAAAAAGTACCATACATACAAAAAATAACATAACATATATTCTTTCCATTGGCTTTTTAGGTATTTTCTTTCTTTCTGAATATACTCTTCCGTATTCCATTTTCACCTCAATATCTATTTTTTTAACAACATTATTATTTTTTTAATTATATCTTCTTCTGAAAGTCCGAATTTTTCTAAAGCTTCTAATGGTTTTCCGAGACTTTCCAAATTCTGTTGTTCCAATTTTTGTCACTTTTCTTAAATTTAATACATTATTTTCTTCTTTTGTAATAGTATCAGATATTATGCTTCCGAAGTCCTCCATATATACTATGATCTTCTACAGTAACTATCTTAGCATTTTCTATATTATTGAATATTTGAACAATCATTTTTTCATTAAATGGTTTTAATCTTATAACATCTATAACCAAACAATTTGTCTCATATTCTTCTTTAAGCCTTTTTTGAACATTATATACAACATCTATCATATCACCTATTGTTACAATTATAATATCATGATTTTCAAGTTCTACACCTGGTATTCCTTTTACTATCATTCCATTTTTTAAAAAAGTTTCTATTTCTTCTTTTGTAAGTTTTTCATAATGTTCTTCTGTCTCCATCCTATATAATCTAACATAACTTGGATTTTGATCTTTTGATATTTTTTCTATCAATTTTTTAGTTATCCTGTCTGTAGATGCTGTATATATATACATATTAGGAAGTGCTCTCATAAGTGCTATATCTTCAAGCATTTGATGTGTTGCTCCGATCTTCTCCGAAGTGTCAAACCTGCATGTGTTGCAACTAATTTTACATTACTTTCAGAATATGCAATACTACATCTTATTTGATCATATACTCTTCCTGTTAAAAATGCTGCAAAACTTGATGCAAATACAGTTTTCCCAGTTTTAGACATTCCGACTTGCCATCCCTATCATATTTTGTTCTGCAATTCCTACATTAAAAAATCTATCTTTAAATTTATCTCCAAAAATATTTGTTTTAGTAGAACTTGAAAGATCTGCATCAAATACAACAATATCCTTATTCTCTTCTCCGAAGCTTTGCAAGTATTTCTCCGATAACTTTGTCTTGTAGCTTTTTTCATTATCTAGCACCTCCTTTTAATTCTTCTAATCCTTTTAAATATTCCTCTTTATTTGGTGCTTTTCCGATGCCATGTATTCTTATTTTCCATAAAAGATATTCCTTTACCTTTTATAGTTTTTGCTATTATTATATTTGTTTTTTCTTTATCAAGCTTATTTTCAAAAACATCTAATATTTTTTCAATATCATGTCCTGCAACTTCTATTGTATTAAAATTAAAGCTCTTAAATTTTTCTTTTAATGGATAAATATTCATAATATCTGTTACATATCCGGTCTAATTGTATATTATTTGCATCTATTATAACAATTAGGTTTTCTGGATTATATTTAGAAATAGCATGTAATGCTTCCCAAATATTTCCTTCTTGCATTTCTCCGATCACCTACTATAACATATACTCTTCCTTTATCTTTAGACATCTTTTTACCGAAGTGCCATTCCGAAGTCCAACAGATAATCCTTGTCCTAAAGATCCGTGTTGCAACTTTTACCCCTTTTGTATGTATTGATGGATGTCCTTCTAATGTTCCATTTATTTTTCTAAATCCCTTTATTTCTTCTTTTGTTATAATATTATTTAAATAGAATGCTGAATATAGTGCAGGACTTGCATGTCCTTTAGAAAATATTATTTCATCTTTTTTTATATCAAAATCATCCATTATCACTGATAATACATCAGCTATTGACATACTTCCACCAATATGTCCGTGATCCTGCATTATATACCATATTTAATATATTTATTCTTAAATTATTAGCATATTCTTTTATTTTCTTCAGTTTATCTTTATCCATAATACCTTCTTTCTATCCTTTGTACAATTTATTATGATTATAATACTATATATCCTGCAAGTATTCTTAGTATAACCAATGGTGATATATATACTCCTGTATAATCTTCTATTTTACGTTTTATATTATTATATTCATCTATTCCCCATAAGATTCCTTCTATAATTACATCTTTTGGTAATCTATCTATTTTATTTACATATGCATAATTTACTTCTGGTGCATTAAATATTTTTTCTAATACCATTCTATTATATGGCTTATCCATTGGAAGCTCTTTATCTATGTCAACATATAACTTAGATATTACCTCTTTTTCATCATCTAATAATGTTATTGCTAAATATTTAATATCTCCCACATCTTGTTTTCTTTTTTTTATATACATATATCCTTCACTTTTAGATACTTTTGCTTCTGCTACCTCTATA
>QWCT01002464.1_pt1 | contig 13289 bp, 9 predicted proteins | sample 1972681 | NCBI WGS metagenome assembly QWCT01 (sample SAMN09866701, study PRJNA288562) | Human oral metagenome isolate pre3_saliva, whole genome shotgun sequencing... | isolation source: mouth | host: Homo sapiens | place: USA: California | reverse complement strand
TCTTTAAATACCCCAAAGACCTTTACATTGGCAAAAGATAAAATGTCTTTATTTTTCTTTATGGCATCAACTTGAAGAGAACTGTAGTCTGGCTGTATTCCACTATTAGAAGAATACATCTTTACAAAACGTGGATTTCCTTTTTCAAAGTTTAATCCAATCATTGCAACACCTTGTTCTATCACGGCACGAATATTCTCTTTTTCGTACACTCCGCACACCTTTAATATCATAAAAACGTATTTTGTCCTTTGAAATTTACTTACTTTTATCTCTACCAATAATGATATTAATGCAAAGATATAGTGTTTATTCTAAAATAAAGAGGATTAATGCAAGATTTTTAATGATGGAGATTATAACCAAAGGGGAGATTTACACTTTACTCATACTTGAAAACATTAGCATATTTGTATAACTAAGATTACTAAAACTAAAGCAAATAACACATCTATTTTATATGTAAAATCATCACATAACATAAAATCAGCAAGTATAATAACCTTTATATACTTAGCTAATTTATCTCCAAATTCATCAAACCTATTCTCTTCTTCTATCCTATTCTATACTCATCATAAAACAAGTAACAAATAGTTATAGATGAATATGATTTCCTCCTCTCAATAAAAGCATAACTTTTACATCGTAATAACATTGCTTTAACCCTCTAATACCAATACTTTTAAAAGTCAAAAGCAGTACTTTTAAATTTGAAATAAAATGGCATGGAAATAATATTTAATAAGAGTAGAAAATGAAAGTAATAAATTAAAGAATTACTTCGACAATAAAACATACTTTTCTCAACAATGAAAAAAGATAAGTTGAAGTATTCTTTTATAATCAGGAATGAACCTAAACAGAAAATAACTAACAAGAAACTACGTTATAAAGCTCTTAAACGAAAGACATAAAAATGATGATTTCACTCATAAAGTACGCAACTCCAACAGCCTATTTAGACATCATTATAAAGTAAGAATAATCAGATTTCTATTATAAATAGTAAACAGAACCTCCCCGCCATCAATCATTTTATGAATTACAAAATGTAGTTTAAGTATCTATTTATATAGAATCAATTTATATATTGGATTTAAATAAGTTACAAAAGTATATAAACAACACATTAAAGAGATATTTTAAAACAACGAAAATGGGACCCAAAGGAAACCTTGAGTCCCACTATTATATCTTAAAGATCAAAGAATTATTATTATCTTTTATCCCAATGTTGTTGACAAAACAATTCTCCTTGCTCAAAACCTTCTTCGTATAAATCTTCAAGTTTTGTAACATCACGTTCTATTCTATCTACTTCTAAAGGATGAACAGGACGAATACATACTATTTTTCCTTCATTTTCGAGTTGCTCTATCAAATCTAATTGCGCATTATATACGGCAATTCTCCTACTTAAAGCCACTCTAAGACGAGGATAATTCTTATAAATAAAACGAGGAATTTTATAGTCTTTCGATGTATTTCGATAACCCCTATTTCGTGTAAGCACCACTACATTGGTAGGATGTCCCATTTCTATCGATCTAAGAATAGGAATACTATCAACAATTCCACCATCAAGCATAGGAATTCCGTCGACTGTTACAATCTTACTTACATAGGGTAAACTCGATGAAGCCTTTACAATATCAAGTGTTCTTTGCTTATCTTGCTTATCAACAAGATACATTGCCTCCCCCGTTAAGCAGTTAGTTGTAACCATTTCAAACGTTGCGGGATTTTTAAAATAGGTGTCAAAATCATAAGGAAGATAATCGTTTGGCAAATCATCGTATAATAATTTCTGATCGAAAATACATCCTTGAGAAAATAAATGCCTAAGTCCAATATAGTCATAACGTGCTAAAAAATCAATATTTGTCATTCTAGCACGACGATATTGCTTACTCATATACGACATTCCGTTGCCTGCTCCTGCCGAAACTGCAACGACATAATCAAAGTAAAGATTATGTTTCATGAATGCATCTAATACACCACTGGTGAAAACTCCACGCATTCCACCTCCCTCTAGTACAAGTCCTACGTCTGATGTGATATTCATAAGAATACAATTAAAGTTGTTACAAAGTTACATAAATTGAACTATTTTTCGTAACTTTGCGATATATATTAAATAAATCTTTTAATATGTTTGACAAAAATACATACATCAAACGCCGTGAAACGCTAAAGAAGCTGGTTAAAAGTGGCATTATCATATTATTCGGCAATAACGAATCGCCTTGTAATTACCCTAATAATGCTTACTCACCATTTAGGCAAGACTCTTCATTTCTTTATTACTTTGGTGCTAATAGAGATGGATTAGTAGGAATTATAGATATTGACAACAACACAGAAACACTTATTGGTAATGATATTGACATTGACGATATCGTGTGGATGGGTCCTGTTGACTCGGTTAAAGATATGGCTTCGGCTGCAGGAGTGGAGCAAACAGCTCCTTTTAAAGAGCTAAAACATATTTGCTGTGAGGCTTTAAAGAATAAAAGAGATATTCATTTCCTTCCTCCTTATAGGTCGGATATTATGATTTTGATATACGATCTCTTAGGTATTCATCCTAATCAACAAAAAGAAAAGGCATCTTTATCACTTATAAAGGCTGTTGTTAAGATGCGTTCTGTTAAAGAACAGCAAGAAATTGAGGAACTTGAACGTGCTTTCGAGATTGGATATTTGATGCACACAACTGCTATGAAGCTCACAAAAGAAGGTGTTACAGAGAAGTTTATTAGTGGACAACTCGATGGAATTGCTAACTCTTATGGTTCAAAGGTTAGTTTCTCTACTATCTTTACACAAAGAGGTGAGATTCTACATGGTGCTCCTACAATGACAACTCTAAAGAATGGAAAGCTTGTTTTATGCGATTGTGGTGGCGAAACCATCAATAACTATTGTTCAGACCATACAAGAACATACCCTGTTAATGGCAAATTCACTCAAAAACAATTAGATATCTACTCTATTGTTGAGGCTGGTCACGACTTAGTTCTACAAATTGCGAAACCTGGTGTCAAATGGTTTGACGTTCACATGGACGTTTGTAGACTTATGACAACTCGCCTTAAGGAACTTGGTTTGATGAAAGGTGATGTTGAAGAGGCTGTTGCATCAGGAGCACACGCATTGTTCTTGCCTCACGGTTTAGGCCATATGATGGGAATGGACGTGCACGATATGGAGGGACTAGGACAAATATACGTAGGTTATGACGATGAAATTCAACCTTCAACACAATTCGGAACTGGCTCACTTCGTATGGCTAGACGAATTGAAGAGAACTTTGTTATCACTGATGAACCTGGTATTTACTTTATTCCTGCGCTTATTGACGAATGGAAAGCAAAGGGAATTGGAAAAGACTTCATTAACTTTGATGCTTTAGAGCAATATAAAGACTTTGGAGGTATTCGCATTGAAGACGATGTTCTCATCACAAAAGACGGCTGTAGATTCATCGGAAACAAAGAAATTCCATATCATCCTAAAGATATTGAAGTTTTTATGAATCAATAATAGCTATTCAAAGCTAAAGAATATAATAACACATTGGACTAATAAAACATATTATATAAATAGTAAAAACAGTAAAACATGAAAAAATTAATCATGCTAGCTGCACTTGCATGCGCTGTAACAGGCATGCAGGCAGAAACAAACAAAGACAGTATTAAAGCGGTTAAGCCAGTATTTACTGTCGTAAAAGCAAATAAGATTACAAGTATCAAAGACCAAAACAAGAGCGGAACTTGTTGGGCTTATTCAACAATCAGCTTCTTCGAAAGCGAAATCCTAAAAAAAACAGGTAAGACTTACGATTTAAGCGAAATGTTTGTTGCTGGTAAAACATATATGGATAGAGCTATAAAAGCAGTCCGTATGCACGGAGATGTTAGCTTCTCTGAAGGCGGTAGCGGTTATGATGTACAATATTGCTGGGAACATTATGGTATGGTTCCTGAGTCTGCAATGCCATTACCAGGTAAAATGATTGGTGATTCATTAGCAAACTTCTCTGAGTTCTTCAGCGTTATGACTCCATACGTTGAAGCTGTAGCAAAGAATAAATCATCAAAACTAACTCCAGCATGGAAGAATGGTTTGCAAGGTATTATCGATTCATATCTTGGTAAAGCACCAACTTCGTTCCAATACGAAGGTAAAACATACACACCACAATCATTCGCTGCTAGCTTAGGATTGGATATGAAAGATTATATCAGCTTCACAAGCTACACACACCACCCATTCTGGACTGAATTTGCAGTTGAGGTACAAGACAACTGGCGTTGGCCTATGAGCTGGAACGTGCCCATCGACGACCTATGTAAAATCATTGACCACGCTATTATGAATGGTTATACAGTTATGTGGGGTGGAGATGTTACTGAAGATGGATTCACTCGCAAAGGTTTAGGTGTTGCTTATGACTATAAAGGAACATGGTATATGACAAAAGCATTCGTTGCTTACAAAACTATGGACTTCATTGTGAACAAAAATGCAGTTCCAAAGGATATCCGTAAAAAGATTGGTCTATAATCATCGCATCATAAACTATAAGTAAATACGCTTATAGTCACAATAAAAAGATGAATAATCTTAAGATTCTTGCACCTTATTATATATAAGGATAAAAGGAAAGCCTTAAGATTATTCATCTTTTTTATATCTACCTACTACCCTATAAAATTACAATACGAATAAAATATGAGTGTTAAATAAATATTTTAAAGGCTTTTATTTGTTTAATATCAATAAAACTATTACTTTTGTATTGAGATAAAACTACACATCTAAACTATACTAACAAAACAAACTAACAAGAATATGTAGATAGAACAAGATGTAAAACGAAGTAACTTAATAACAATTATTACAAATAAAAAAGCAATCTATTATGAAAATGAAAAATTTTACTCCTCTTTTAAGCCTAGGTATGGCTTTATGTGCCTTTAACTTTGCACACGCACAAAGCTACACACAACCTTATCAAACCGTTCCTACAGCAATGCATGCTGCAACTCAATCACTTTATAGCGTAAATGTAAGTATTGATGGTAACACAGTTATGACTTATACCGATACAAATGGCAGACAAGCTTACAACTGGTTGCAAGACGAATATTCATTTACAGCAAAAAAAGGACAAGAAGTTACACTTGATGTTCGTGCAGGCATTTGGTCATGGGACATTGCAATTGGTTTCGATTGGGATCATGATGGCACATTTGAAGACCAACAACGCGCATTCGCTGAAGTAGGTTCTACTGCTTCAAAAAGCAATAGTTCATGGGGACATGAGCCTTATAATACAGAAGCTTATCGTAAAAGCCAACAAACAGCGTTAGGACATCTTGGTGTAGTTCAACACACATTTAAATTCACCGTACCTGCAACTGCAAAGACAGAAACTACAAGATTCCGCATTCTTTGTGACGGAGACGGCTATGCTTATGGAAGAAGTGTACCTCCATTCAACTTAAATGACAAAGTAGGTTATGCTGGTTCAATACACGATTTCGGTGTAAGAATTGAAGAAGAAGCTGGTCCTGAAACAGGAATTAACAACACAACAGTAACAAATAACTCAAATAAACCTGCTGAAATCTACACAATCGATGGTCTTCGTCTTAACACAACAGTAGATAAACTCACAAAAGGTATCTACATCATCAATGGTAAAAAGGTGGTTATTAGATAATCAATGCAGCAAAGCTGCTACCTTATTTACATCTAAAATAGATGTAGTATATAAGTAAAAGAAACACAAAGGCAAAGACCCACAATAACTTTCAGTTTTAAATAGGGTCTTTGCCTTTTTATTTTCACAAATAAATCAAGCACAATAGCATCAATATAATACCTTGCAACATCTTTATGAGCAAGTAAAAGCTATCATATAGCATACTAATTGCTATCCTTTTGCATTTTAATTGCAATGCTATTAGAGACCAATAATAATGTTTTTTGTGTAAGAAAGTCAAATTCTTTTATATCGCTTTATCATTATATACAACAATGTGTTGCCATTATTACCACGAATAAAAAAATAGATTATCATAGAAAAACAAACAAAACAATTTATTCTTTAATCCAAAACACTATGAAAAAACAAATTTTCTTTATGCTCCTTCTAATGAGTTGCATAATCACAAAAGCCCAAGTAAGGTTACAACCTCTATTTACTGACAATATGGTTTTACAGCAACAATCTCATGTTCCCATTTGGGGAGAAGACAAAGCAGGGAAAGAAATCACTATAATCACGTCTTGGGATAATCACAAATATAAAGCAATTACAAGATCTAACGGAAGTTGGAAGATAACAGTAACAACCCCCAAAGCAGGTGGTCCTTATGAAATTACGTTCAATGATGGTAATATCGTAAAGCTAAAAAATGTTCTTATTGGTGAAGTTTGGCTATGTTCAGGACAATCAAACATGGAAATGCCTATTGTTGGCTGGGGAAATAACTATTTTAAAGAAGAACACAAAGATGCTGATAATCATCCAAACATACGACTCCTACAAGTTAGTTTAGAAACAAGTTCACATCCTCAAACTCATTTTACAACACGAAATGATGGATGGATGGTATGCAATTATGAGAACTTAGCAAACTTTTCTGCTACTGCTTATTTCTTCGGAAGAGACCTTGAACAGCATCTTAATGTACCAATTGGACTTATACAAACTTGCTGGGGTGGTACTACAATTGAAGCTTGGACAGGAAAAGAAGCACTAAAATTAGACCCTGACTTTATAAAAGACCTCAAACTATTATCTGATGTTCCAAGTTCAAAAGAAAATGCACTACAGGAATACAAAAGAAAGAAGCAAAAGTGGCAACAAGAAATTAATGAGAAAGATACAGGAATGAAGGGGAATAAGGCTATATGGGCTTCTCCCAAGATAAGCACTTACTCATGGAAGACAATACAAATTCCTTCTCCCTTTTCTCAACAAGGCCTAGATACTTTCGATGGTTTAATATGGATTAGACGTATAGTTGATATTCCATCATCTATGACAGGAAAAGATCTTACATTAAAATTAGGACCAATTGATGATAATGATATAACCTACTTTAATGGTATTGAAATCGGAAAAACAGAAGGATGGGATAAAGAGCGTATCTATAAAATCCCTTCAAATTTAGTAAAGCCTGGCAAGAATGTAATTGCTATACGTATTTTTGACAGAGAGAGAGATGGTGGATTATATGGAGATACTAATAAAATAAAGATCGAAAAAGTACAATCTAACCCTTTAGATTCAGTTATACAAGAAATAAATCTCAGTGGGGAATGGCTTTATAAGATTAGTAAGCATATACAGGATATTCCTAATGAACCTATAAACCCAAATGATAATCCATGTTTTCCCACAGTACTCTACAATGCAATGATAAATCCACTTATACCTTATACGATAAAAGGAGTTATTTGGTATCAAGGAGAAGCCAATGCTAATAGAGCTTATCAATATCGACGCCTTCTGCCTTTAATGATAAACAACTGGCGCTCATCTTGGGGATACAAGTTCCCTTTCTATATTGTTCAACTTGCAAATTTCATGGAACATCATAGCGAACCAACTGAGTCAACATGGGCAGAACTACGTGAAGCACAACAAATGGCAACAGGATTAGATAATACAGGAATATCATGTACTATTGATATTGGTATGGAAAAAGATATACATCCAAGTAACAAACAGGACGTAGGACATCGGTTAGCTCTTATTGCAAGAGCAAAAAGCTATAACGAAAATATAGAATTTAGTGGCCCTACTTATAAAACACATGAAATAAAGGGAGACTCTATTCGTATTTATTTTGATCATACTAAAGGAGGATTAAAAACAAAAGACAATAATCCCATTACAGGATTTGCAATAGCTGGCCAAGATAAAAGATGGTATTGGGCACATGCAACAATTGAAGGAAATAGTGTAATCGTAAAAAGTGATAATGTAAAAAATCCTATTGCAGTACGTTATGCATGGGCAGATAATCCAATCTGTAACTTATATAACGGCGAGAATCTTCCTGCTTTTCCCTTTAGAACCGACAATTGGAATGGAATAACTTATAATAAGAAATAAAACCACTTACCATAAATATACTATTAAATGGTATTTCTATCTTCACTATAAATAAATTCAATAGTCTCAAACTGATAATAATAAAGGAAGTATAGTAAACATTCTCTTAAAGATCTATTATTTTCAAGACTAAGGAAGGAAGATAAAGGAAAAGTTTTCGGTTAGATATATTGCAAAATAAAAGGACTAATAATCAAAGAAAGTAGATAATGATATCTCTTAGTTGATTATTAGCCCTTTATATAAAGTCTTTTATCTCTTTATTTTATTCTTCAGGCTTCATGTTTGTATAAACATTCTGAACGTCTTCGTCATCTTCTAGGATGTCAACCATCTTATCTATAACCTCACGCTCTTCGCTTGTAACCTCTTTTAAGTCGTTAGGAATGCGTGTAAACTCAGCACCTGTAACTTCAAACCCAGCCTCTTCAAGGTGTTTTTGCAATTCACCAAAGCTCTTAGGGTCACCATAAATGGTTATTTCGTTAGCCTCTTCATCTTCATCGAAGTCCTCTTCTACTCCATAATCAATCAATTCCAAGATCAATTCTTCCATGTCTAAACCATCTTTTTTCTTGAAAGTAAAGACACATTTTTGGTCGAATAAGAATGAAAGACTACCTTGAGTACCTAGATTTCCACCATATTTATTAAACACAGCACGTACGTTAGCAACTGTTCTTGTTGTGTTGTCTGTTGCTGCATCTACAAATATTGCAATACCATGAGGTCCGTATCCTTCGTAAGTAACTTCTTTAAAGTCCTTTTGATCCTTACCCATTGCATTTTTAATGGCTCTTTCTACGTTTGCATTAGGCATGTTCTCACGCTTTGCAGTCTGTATAATAGCACGCAAATGAGGGTTGTTTTCTGGTTCAGGGCCACCAGCTTTCACTGCAATAGCAATTTGTTTACCAATCTTGGTAAATGTTCTTGCCATGTGTCCCCATCTCTTCATTTTCGCAGCTTTGCGATATTCAAATGCTCTTCCCATAGGAAATAATATTTATTTTATTTATTATTACAATTATCTTAACTCGGCATTTAATCTCTTAGTGAGGTTATCTATGAGTTTGTTCATGATAGAATCAATCTGTTTGTCATTCAAAGTTTTCTGCTCATCTTGTAAGATGAAGTTTACAGCATAACTCTTTTTGCCTTCAGGTAGATTCTTTCCTTCATATACGTCGAATAGTTCTACAGCCTTTAAGAGTTTCTTCTCTGTAGAATAAGCTATTTCTTTGATTTGTTCGAACTCAACAGTTTTGTCTACAAGCAGCGCTAAATCACGACTTACAGCAGGATATTTGCTAATTTCTTTATATTCCACTACGTGTTTCTTCACCGCCTTCAACAAATTATCCCAATAGATATCAGCAAAGAACACTTCGTTTGTTATACCCATATTCTTTGTTAGCTTGTATGCAACTACACCCAATTCAGCAATAATCTTACCTGCTTTTGTTACGATAGAAATACTATCTTCGAAAATATTATTTTCGCCTTTTGCAAGTGTAACTGTTTGGAGTGAAAGCCCAAGTCGCACCAAGATATTCTCAACATAAGCCTTTAACTCATAAAAAGAAGCATCTTCATTGGGGTGAGCCCAACTATTTTCAACTCTTTTTCCAGTAATCCAAAGTCCTAAATGTTGGTCTTGTGTATACGCTTTTATCAACTTATCTGCCTCTTTCTTCGATTCATCATAGTGATAGCAATTACCAAATTCAAAGAATCTAAGATTAGAATTCTTTCTATTAGCATTGCGAACAATACTTTCTAAACCTCCAAATAAAAGAGTTTGGCGCATCACTCCAAGGTCAGCACTTAAAGGATTAAGAATCTTAACTGTTGTTTCTTCTGTATAACGATTGAGGTCTTTATAATAAGAAACTTTGGTTAGAGAGTTATTTAAGATTTCATTAAATCCGCCTCCAACGAGCTGTTCTGAGATAAGATTGATATATTTACGGTTTCTATCTTCATCTGTAGGAATGGTTAAGGTACCTTTTAATTGCAAAGGGATTTCGACATTGTTATAACCATAGATACGAAGTATATCTTCAACAACGTCACATGGGCGCTTAACATCAACTCTATAAGCAGGAACAAGAATTTCTATTTGATTTTCATTCTCTGCTTCAATCTTCATATCTAAGCTGGTTACGATACTCTTAATGGTATCTTTTCCAATCTCTTTACCGATGAGTGAGTTGACATAATCATATGTAAGCACCACCTTACTGCCTTCGATTGGCTCGGGATAAACGTCCTTTATTTGCATAGATACTTGGCCACCTGCTAACTCTTTGCAAAGAATTGCAGCTTGTTTCAAAGCATATACCTGTCCATTAGGATCAATACCACGTTCAAAACGATAGCTTGCATCTGTACTTAAGCCGTGACGTCTTGCGCTTTTTCTTATCCAAGTTGGGTGGAAATAAGCACTTTCTAAAACTATATTGCGTGTATTTTCGTATGTACCACTACCCTTTCCACCAAAGATTCCCGCAATACACATAGCCTCATTTGCATTGCATATACTCAAATCTCTTTCGCTTAAGCTATGCTCTTCGCCATCTAATGTGATGAATTTGGTACCTTCTGGCTGAGTGGTAACAACGATTTTATGACCTGCAACCATATCTGCATCGAAGCAATGCATAGGTTGTCCGTATGCCATCATAATATAGTTGGTGATATCTACAATATTATTTATAGGACGAATTCCAACTATCTTCAATTTATTTTGTAACCATTCAGGACTTTCTTTCACTTCACAATTGCTGATACTAACGCATGCATAACGCTTACAAGCTTCAGTATTCTTTACTTCTACATCAATTGTTAGTGATTCATTATCTACTTCAAAAGCATCACAATTGGGCTTATGAAGTTCTGTTTGATAATTATTTTGCTTTAGCCATGCATACAAATCACGAGCAACACCATAGTGACTCAAAGCATCAGAGCGGTTTGCTGTGATGTCAACTTCAATTACCCAGTCGCTTTCTAAATTGTAATATTCGGCTGCAGGCATTCCTATTGGAGCATCTTCTGGTAAAACAATGATACCATCATGACTTGTTCCTACTCCGATTTCATCTTCGGCACAAATCATTCCAAGGCTCTCTACGCCTCTTAGCTTACTTCTTTTAATTACAAATTCTTTATCTCCATCATACAAAACACAACCTAAGTCTGCCACAATCACTTTCTGATTTGCAGCAACATTATGTGCACCACAAACAATTTGTTGTGGTTCTCCCTTACCAAGGTCTACAGTTGTAATATGTAAATGGTCGCTATTAGGATGTGGTTCACATGTTAATACCTTACCAACATATAATTCTTTTAATCCACCACGAATGGTTTGTACTTCTTCTAAGCCTCCTACTTCAAGTCCACATGAAGTAAGTGCTTCTGCAACATGCTGTGGAGTAAGATCAAAATCTACATACTCTTTCAGCCATTTGTAAGAAATATTCATTATATTTTTATTTATGTATACACAATTAATGCGCAAATTTACTAAATTATGGGCATTTGCACAAGTCCAACTAAAGATATTTACAATGATAAAGTCGAACTTTTTCGAATTTTTCTCTTTGTTATTTCAGTTAATAGAAATCTCATTTCATTTGCGACTTGCCATCTTTTAGTTGATGAAGATAAAAGAAGAGGAAGACAAATTCTTAATCTTCTATTGTTTCAAGCTGAGAAAATAGCTTTCGTTTCTTGGCATAATACTGCCATAACAAGAAGAAAGACATTCTTTCTTTAATCGTTTTTTGCACAACATTTGCTTGTATATGTTTGCGTTTTGCTGTTAACTGAGGAATCATTTGCTTGAAATCTCTTCTCGCTTTTACAACTGCTTGAAAGTCCTTCCATCCGCCTTCAGATAATAAGAGTTTAAATGCTGCAATATAATCGAGAACGAAACGAGTTCTCATTATTGGCTTTAATTCATCTTCTGGCAAGTTTTTATATAGCATTGCAAGATTATTTCGGAAGTTAAGATAAGTCTTTCTTGGATTAGATTTAGGCAGAGTTCCCCCTCCAAGGTGATATACTACGCTGTCTGGAACACAATAAATATCATGTCCAAGTTGGTGAAGTTGCCAACAAAAATCAATCTCTTCGTTGTGAGCAAAGAATGAATCGTCTAGTCCACCCACCGCCCAATAACACTCACTACGCACCATTAGACAAGCACCTGTTGCCCAAAAGATGGGCATTACATTATTATATTGACCTAAATCTTGCTCTATTGTACTCCACATCACTATTCAACAAGACGTAATAGTCGGCCTTCACCTGCTCTAAAGCTTTGTTATAACCTCCAGCAAAGCCATAATTCTTATCTAATTGAATCAGTTTACACGTAGGAAAGTGTTGAGATACAAATTCAAGCGAATTGTCTGTTGAAGCATTATCGGCAACAAATACTTCGGCATCAGAGCTCGAATACTGCATAACTTGCGGTAAATAACGCTCTAACATCTCACGACCATTCCAATTTAAGATAACAACAGCAACTTTCATCTCACCTTATTTATTATAAGAGTTCTACCTTTACAGCTGATTTATCATGATTAAAATCTACCAATCTCACTGCCATTATTTGATTATCGTACTCTTCTTTTGAAAGATTTGCAGGCAACTCCACTCTAATATAATTATCTGTAAAGCCGTGCATTGCCTTTCCTTTTATATTCTTTTCAAATAAAACTTGAGCTGTTTTACCCAAATGAGCAGCATAAAAAGCTTGTGTTTTGGCATCAGAAAGCTCGAGTAAACGCTTTGAACGCAACTTCTTATCTTTATCATTCACAATATATGGAATATTTAAAGCTGCGGTTCCACGACGTTCACTGTATGGGAATACATGAAGCTGAGTAACATCTAAGCTATCTAGAAAATTATAACAATCTTCAAAGAACTCAGGCTTCTCTCCTCTACTTCCTACCATCACGTCTACACCTATAAAGGCATTAGGAATCAAAGTTTTTATTTTATGCACCTTATCTGCAAACAATTCTCTATCATACTTGCGTTTCATTAAACGAAGAACATCGTTAGAACCACTTTGAAGAGGCAGATGAAAGTGTGGCATAAAGGCTCTACTATTAGCACAATA
>QWCT01001619.1_pt1 | contig 13301 bp, 12 predicted proteins | sample 1972681 | NCBI WGS metagenome assembly QWCT01 (sample SAMN09866701, study PRJNA288562) | Human oral metagenome isolate pre3_saliva, whole genome shotgun sequencing... | isolation source: mouth | host: Homo sapiens | place: USA: California | reverse complement strand
TTTACAACCAAAATGTTGGTAGATATAGCGGAAGATGAGTTCACCTTCACGCCCTGCATCGGTGGCGACGATGATGCGGTCTGCCTTGTCAAAGCAGGAGCGTATCACTTTGAGTTGCTTCAATGCTGCAGGGTCTGATATATACTCCTTGTCCTTACGTACTTGTCGTACCACTAACTGAAAAGGATTGGGACGGATGGGTAAGTCTTCGGCTTTGTAGGCAGAAAAACCGTAGGCTTCAGGCATGGCAAGGGCGATGAGGTGTCCCATTGCCCAAGTAACAAGGTAGCCACTGCCTTCCATATATCCTTCTTGTTTACTCTTTGCCCCAACGATGCGGGCAATATCTCTGGCTACCGAGGGTTTCTCGGCAATAATACAAGTTGTCATAGTGTAGAATGGTTTTAAGGTTACATCTTACGTCCACGGGACTTCTTCTGTTTGTTTTCCTTCTTGTCAGGATTCCACTTGTAAAAACGTGGTCTATTCTGTTCCTTGTCCATACGAACGTATGCGTTGAAAGGTTGTCCCTGCTTGTCCACCATATTTTTTAGATATAGTGTACGACCGCTATCCAATGCTTCACGCTGTTTTTCTGATAGTTCCAGCCCGCAGAGCTTATGTGGGACGCCTTGCTGCTGTGTCTGTTTGTGTTCCTGTCGTTCTCTTAAACTCTTGTTGTCGCCAAAGATAAACTCAATGCCCTTTCGCTCGGCATTGACCTGCAGGGTTGCATTGAATGTCTTACCACTCTTGGCAGTCATTCCTTCCACCTTCACGGCCTTGCCTTCCACAAGTTCTTTGTATTGGGCATCAGAGAGCGTTACACCCTTGATTTCCTTAGGGATGTTCACACGGTCGGCACGCAGGGCTATGATTTCATTCGTCTGCGGGTCAATAGAAACGTAGGCAGAGAAAGGCTCTCCGTTCTTAGGTGTTACCTCAATGGTCTTGCCAAGATTACCCGTAGCAAGGAGTTGCTCCTTTTCTTCGGGAGAGAACTTGTAACCCATATAGAGAAAATCAAGCTGTGGTTCTTTTCTCAAAGGATGAATTGCCAAACCGATATTGCCGTTATCGTCCGTGCGGAAAGCAAGGCGTGCTTCGGTGTAGATGGTCGTGTCGCCAATAGGTACGGCAATCGTCAAGAGATTGCTCTTCTGCCAATTGAGCATCTTTTCCAATTCTCCACTCTGCTCCAATCGCTCACGGGTAAGTCCGAGATTATCGAGTTGCTTCCAATCAATCTTCGACTCATCGATGGCAGTAGCATTCTTCTGCTGGGGAAGATAGTCCTCAAAGGGAACGCCCATCTCAGCCAGCTGCTGATTGCTTTCTGGCTTTTCACGGCTTTGTAGCATGGTGCGCAGATTGTCCACGCCCTGCTCCACATTGTCTGCCACGACCTTGTACAATCCGAAATGAGTCGGGTTGTTGAACTGTTTGAGGAAGTTGGTCATGAAGTTTTTGAGAAGTCCATCCTTGTTGTTGAACTTCAAGAATGCTGCTTGATTGGCAGCAATTGCCTCAGTGGTTTTAAGGTTTCCCTTGTCGTCAACACTGGAAATGACGGACAATTTACCCACTTCCTTTTCGTTCTTTACCTCCGTGCGGTCTTCCAGGACCAGCACGTAATTGTCATTGCTGTTTGATTCCATTTTCTAAGTTTTAATTGTGAATATTAGAATTTAACTGCTAAATTATAGATATAATAAAAGAACTGAAAGAATGAAAGAAAAGAGGGAAAGAAAGGGAAGAAAAATGATAATATTTCATTTTTCGAGACCTCTGCAAAGCTCCTCCTTTAATTTGCCCATATCAAATATTTTTCGCACCTTTATGATATGAAACAAAAGTTATCCTCTCCATGTTTTGCTGATGTGTTCCTTGGTCAAAGAAAGGTTAAGCAGACATTTCTTTCTCAAATAAATGCCATTATTGATTGGACGGCTATTCGTGCAATAATAGAGGCGGTTTATACAAAAGGCAACAAGTCTACTGGGCGTCCAAGCTACGACAGTCTCGTCTTATCTAAGCCTGAATTGCTTCGCACCTGGTATGGGCTAAGTGATGGTGAGGTTGAAGAACAGGTTAACGACCGGCTGTCCTTTAGCCGTTTTGTAGGACTTAGCATGGAAGATGTCGTCAGACAACACAATCGTATGTCGTTTTCGCAATATCCTAGTCGAAGCGGATTTATATGACATGCTTCTTGAAGAGTTTAACAGGCAACTGAAGTCCAAAGATGTCATTGTAAAGCGTGGCGCAATTGTCGATGCCAGCATCACGAACACTCCCCGTCGTCCCCGCGGCCGTAAACGTTATGAGGTCGTTGAGGACCGGAAGGAGGATGAGAACAAGGAGGCTTCAGAAAAGGCAATGCTCAAAGAGGTAGTCAAGCCAATGTGGATGTGGAAGCTCGTTGGATTAAGAAGATGGGAAAGTCCCATTTCGGTTACAAGCGTCACACGGTGACGGATGAAAACGGAATGGTGCTTGCTGAAGAAACAACAGCAGCCAACGAAAGCGATATCAAACACTTGGAAACGCCTTTGAAGAAAGCCAAGCTGCCACGAAAGGCACTAGTCTATGCGGATAAGGGATGTGACTCGGTCGAGAATAAGGAAACCCACAAGCGCATAGGACTTAAAAGCCGTATCATGCATAAGGATACAGAGGACATGAGATTACCAAAAGGCAGCAGCGGGTAAACAATGCCATAAGCAAGATCCGATACAAAGTGGAGCGAACCTTTGGCTTTATGCATAGACGGTTTGGTACAGGAATAACAAGGTATGTTGGACTCTCAAAAACACATACGCAGCATGTAATGGAGTCCATAGCTTATAACTTATACAGGACACCAGGGATCATTGTGTCCAATTGTCTCAAATAAGGGGAAGATACGCCAAAGGAGGGGGGTACTAAAGTAGCCTTCTAAGGCATCAGTTGATTAAAAATGTTCACTCATTTAGAGTTATAGAGATGAAAGTTGAGAAAGTGGCAGGTTTTGCAAAGGTCTTTTTTCATATAGATAATTACATCCTATTGTTACAATGAAATGCTCTTGGAATTATAATTAAGTAAAAATGAATTTGAAATTTATTGCCTTTTTGTGTTGAAGCACGCCTGTTGCCATAAAGAATAAACCTTACACAAAGAAGACAAAGGAGTGGTAATGCTGGAATACTAGGAGGAAACGCTTACGTTTAGCGAAAACATAAATACTTATGTTACCCACGTTACCCACGTACGCAGAATAAGCAACCTCTTACTCTGCGTATTCAAAGTTTAGCATCTCTTCCGAGGCTTTTCATGCAGACTAACCCTGTATCCTGTGTGTTTCTACGTGAGAAAACATCATAGCTTACTTAACATTGCACTAGGTTTTTCAAAAATATACATTGAAGTCGTCTTGACTTTTAAAATCTCTACAAATTGAGAGGAGTTTATTATCTTTGTGATGCTAAACCAAGATAAACACTCCCCTCATGTACGAAGTACTGGACAAAGATACAATAAAAATTGAAATCTTACCACATTTATCGGTGGCAAAACGCGGTTATGCTACAAAAAGTGACTTGTCGAAGGTCATTCAGTACATTCTTTACAAGTTGAAAACGGGCTGTCAGTGGCATACGCTTCCCGTTTCAGCCATCTTCACGAGGAGGGTGTTGAGCTACAAAACCGTGTATGGGCATTTCCGCAAGTGGTCAAGCAACAGTGAATGGAAAAAGGTGTGGGGCATAATATTGGAGCGTTGCAAGTCTTTCTTGGACATGTCCAGTGTGGATTTGGACGACAGCCACACCACCACGCTTCGCGGTGGGGAGTGCTGTGGATACCAAGGACGTAAGAAAAGGACGACCACCAATGCCATATATGTCACAGACCGACAAGGGATACCGCTTGCCATGTCCACCCCCGTTTCGGATTCGCACAACGACCTTCACAACATTTCCGAGGTTCTTCAGGGTTTATTTGCAGACCTTAGATCATCTGGCTTGGCCGTGTCGGTACTCTTTCTCAATGCAGACGCTAGCTTTAACTCTGCACAATCAGGAGGGATTGCCAACGGCAGGAGGTATTCCCAAACGTGGCTTTCAATAAGCGAAGGGGAACGCAAAGGGATAACGAGTTGCTCGATGAACTGCTTTACAAGGAGAGATACTGCATTGAAAGAACCTGTGTCTGGATGGACGCATATAGGAGTGTACTCAACAGATTCGACACCATACAAACCAGTTGGAAGGGATGGAACTATATCATATTTATGCTAATTCTTCTGAAAAAGATAAGAAAGAGGGAAAAGTTAAGATGATTTCATTCAATTAGAAATAAATTTATATACAAACATTTTATCTATTTATCATTAGATGTTATGTTAAATATTATTAATTACAGTATGTATATTCTCATATTTCCATTTTTTTTTTAACGCCCTTTCTTTTATATTTCCTATCTTTGTTGTTATAAATGATGTCGTTAGGCCTTTATTGACAATGGCAGACAAGTTCTCTATCAATTAGAACTCATAGCAGCGGAGTGCTAGGTGGATACCCACCATAATATACACGTGCAAATACATTCATTACGCGCCTTCTGCAGTTAGGATGTAATGTCAAACAATATTCTTTTAAATAAATTTATAGATTATGAAACGGTATCTTTATTATGGCATCGCTGCAATTTTAATTACAGCATGCAGTCAAAATGAATTAAGTGAAGTAAAATCACTTCCGGAAGTAAAGGAGCTAGTTAATTTAACCTCCGAGGAATACGCAAGTATTGCATTTGACAATCCTCGTGAATTAACGGAGAGTGAAGCTATTAGTATAGCAAAAGACTTTATAGCAACTCAAGAAGATCTTACTGGTGGGCGTAAAACCAAATCAAGAGCAATTTCTCCTATTTTCGGAAACATTGAGAAATCCTATTATAGCAACGATGCAAGAGGAATGGAAACACGTGCACTGACTATTGGTGATGATGATTTAAAAATTCCCATTTACAAACTATCCGTCAAGAAAGGAGATTTTTCAGGTATCATGCTTGTTTCTGGCGATGAAAGAGCAAAGAAAGTAATAGCCTATACACCTATAGACAATAAAAAAATCGTTCTGCCTTCTGCAAAGCTATTTGAAGAGTTGGCGAAAGCTAGTCTCCTTGGCGATATAAAAGCAATTAATCATTTAAAAGACTCTTTAAGGTGCAAGACCATAGATAAAATCTCTACTAAATTGGGAATTGATGATAGTGAATTTAGGTTTAGTAAAATTGAGAATTATATTTCGGTAAATGGCGAACCATTATCAAAAGCGAAACCAATACCAACACCCCCTACTCAAGTTTTATCTTATGTTTTACCAATGTGCAAAGCGCAATGGGATCAAATTCAACCCTATAATAAAGAATTACCTATTGGGGAGAAGGTTGAGGTATATTTCCCAGGTAATTATGAGAAAGCTCACTATCCTGCGGGATGCGCAGTTGTTGCATTAGCAGAGCTTATGACTGTCATTCAGCCGCACATAACGGCCTATGGTACAACGATAAACTGGGAATATTTAACAGAAAATCCTCAAATAATTGAGCCAAATTATTTTGACCCGGGAGATCCTGCAGACAAAAGAGAAATGGTGGCAAAATTAATAAAGGATGTGTATACGAAAGTTAAAGCGTTTCCTATATACAATTCTGAAAATGCAGTTACTGGCGTAGCAACTTACGACCATGAATGTGAAAATTACATTAGGCTTTATGCAAATTGCTCAGGAAGGGAGAAATGGAATACTGATGTTGTGAGAAACTCCATTTTGGCATTACGTCCTGTTTTTATTATGGGAGAAGGGCACAAAGAAAATACAGATAAAACAAGTAAGCATGCTTTTCTCATAGATGGTTATTTACTTTGCAAGAAGAATTTTGGTAACGTTTCAAGTATTGTAAATACTGGTTCAAAAGAATTAGTAAAACGCTATGACTTATACTTTCATGCCAATTTTGGATGGGCTGGTACTGGCGATGGATATTATCTTATTAATCAAGATATCTCTGTTGACTTTGAAGCTGGGGGGAACGTGTATAAGACAGCTGATTTGCGAATGATTTCCAATATCATTAGAAAATAATCTTAATGAAGATGTGTCAGGTTTAGTACATTTAGGACAAATCTGACACGTCTTCACGTTGTTAACTTGTTATATATATATATATAAAAAATATGAAAAAAAATCTATTTGCTATTTTTCTTATAGCTTCGATCTTCACCATATCTTGCCAAAACCAACATGAGGTTGATAATAAGATCCAATTATCTAAGGAAGAAGTCACAATATGGATTGGACAAAAGGCTAATATTCGAATTCTATCAGCAGGTTCTAGTACATTCACAATAAAATCAGAAAATGACCAAATTGCTAGAGCTGATATTATTGGAGATGTCATTACAATAACAGCAAGAGAAAACGAAGGAATAGTCAATCTCGTTTTAACAAATAAGTTTGATGAGATCAATAAAACAATAAGAGTTCATGTCAAAACATTATCTGGGGCATGGAAAGCAACTGGTGGTAATGTAAAAGTAGATATTGATAACAATGAAGGTGTCAAAGAAACAATTGAAGAAGAAGTGTTAACGCTCATTTCGAAAATCCATAGTGTAGGATTTGATAACACAACTCACAAGTTGACTGTATTTACAACAGATCATTTAAAATATTATGGAATTTATTCTTTTAAAAACATGCTTTTAGAAATGAGTTATATGAATAGAATAGAGAAATATAGTGTATGTTTTTTAGGAGAAAGAAATATACAACTGAAACAAGACTTAACTGACTTGTTCGCAAAAAAATATCCAAACACAAAGGTTAACAAGGTTGAAATAGATAGATTGTTTACCTACATATCGTTTTAGAAGTACTAAATGATAATTTGCAAATCACCTGAGTTTCACTCATAACAATATAAATAAAATGAATAGGAATAAAACGACCAAACTTTTGATCAACCTCGCTGTTATCTTACTTACAGCATGCGGTCAAAATGAATTAAGTGAAGTAAAATCACTTCCAAAAGCAAATGGCCTAGTTAATTTAACTTCCGAAGAATACGCAAGTATTGCATTTGACAATCCTCGTGAATTAACGGAAGGTGAAGCTATTAGCATTGCAAAAGACTTTATTGCAGCTCAAGAAGAATTTACAGGAGTGCGTAAAACCAAATCAAAGTTCATCATCCCTACTTTCAGCGTTATTGATAAGTCTTACTATAGTAGCTGTTCAAAAGCAAAGGAGAAAACACGCGTACTAATTACTGGCAATGAAGATCTAAAAATTCCAATTTATAGATTATCTATTAATACAGGAAAAACTACTGGCATTATGCTTGTTTCTGGTGATGAAAGGGCTAAAAAGGTAATTGCCTATATACCTCTCGTTAATAAAGATCTCGATCTGCCTGCCGCAAAACATCTTGAGGAACTGACAAAAGCCAACCTTCTTGACAACATAAAGAATATTAATCATTTAAAAGACTCATTAAAAATTAAGACCATAGATAAAATTTCAACAAAATTGGGAATTGATGGCAGTGAATTTAGATTTAGTAAAATCGAGAATTATATTTCGGTAAATGATGAACCGCTATCAAAATCGAAACCAATTACAACACCTCCTACTCAAGTTTTGTCATATGTAATACCTATGTGTTCTACCGAATGGGATCAATCAGCACCTTACAATTTAAAATTACCTGTAGGGAATGTGGACGGAATTCAAAAGAATTACTATGCAGGGTGTGGAGTAATAGCAATTGCACAAATACTAGCTTTTGTTGAACCCAAAATGACCGTGTTTGGTATAAATATAAATTGGAATTATTTGAAACAAAAAAGTTATATATCAAATTCTGACCCAGAAGATAAAAAGGAAATGGCTGGATGTTTGATAAAAGATATATATACAAAGACAGGCGCATATCCTGTATATAACTCAAATGGTGAAATCACAGGAACAGCAACTACGACCTCCGCCATTTTTTCATACATTAATACATATGCAAACACATCATCTATAAAACACTGGAATTCTGATAATGTTAGAAATTCCATTTTGGCATTACGTCCTGTTGTTACAGCTGGCTCTGCAACAACTCCTAATGCGGCACATGCATTTATAGTTGATGGTTATTTACTATGCAAACAGTTCTATGGAAATGTAGCAGCCTCCCAGACAAAATCAAAAGAATTAGTAAAAAAGTATGATTTGTATTTTCATGCAAATTTAGGTTGGGGTGGATATTGTGATGGATATTATTTAATAAATAAAGACACGTCTGTAGATTTTGAGTCTGGAGGATATGTATACAAAACAGAGAAATTAAAAATAATTTCTTCCATTGTGAAGAAATAGTTACTAAAGACTGTAAATATAACTATTCAGCAAACATCAAGTAAAGTAAGCAAGGGGGAGAACTAAGGCTACAAGTGAACATGTCAGTAGCAAAATACAGATGGCTCTATACTTTATCATCTGCAAAAGAACATAATGTAAACATACAAGAAACATGTTGAAGTTTGTGCTATAGCTCTACATTACAATGTAAAAGAAATAAAACTTGAATATCAAACTTGATCTTTGCTGAATAGTCACAAAAAATAATCCACATGAATTTAAATATAAAAACATTCCTTTTGAGCTTATGTCTCATAGCATGCAACTCTTGTGTTAGGGATAATTTTGAAGAAAATACTGTAGACCATACAGTCATTGTATGTATGTTAGCAAATAATGATTTATATAAAAACGCATTAAGTAATATAAATCAGATGGAATGGGCTTGGAAAAATGGTTATAATGGAAATTTAGTTGTTCTGATTAATCCTAAGGACAGTAACAAGGATACTTATCTTTTAAAAATTGAGCATGACAATAATATGGAAGAGATAAAAAGTCCAATTATTGAAGTTTTCAAAGATATGGATATGATCAATTCACATAATTTAAATACATTAATTTGCAATACGCAAAAGCGCTATCCTAGTAAAAAATACAGTATTATATTATGGTCTCATGCAACAGGTTGGCTTCCTCCCAATGCATTGGTGAGGTCTTTTGGTGAAAGCAATAATTTTCAAATGGACATACATAATTTAGCACAAGCTATCCCCTCCCATTCTTTTGAGACGCTTATTTTTGATGCTTGTTATATGGGAAGTGTAGAAGTCGCATATGAGTTGAAAGATAAAGCAAACTACATCATTGCGTCTCCATCTGAAATAATAACTTTAGGTTTCCCTTATTCATCAATTATCCCTTTACTTTTCAATAAAAATGTTCTACCGGCAAAAATTGGAGCCTCTTACTATGATTTTTATAAACAACAAGTAGGAATTAATAAATCCGCAACTATTGGGGTTGTAAAGACGTCAGAATTAGTCAAATTAGTCAATATCACAAAAACTGTAATTTCCAACGCTTCTATATCTCAATCATTCTACGATAATTTAAAGAATGTACAATGCTATGATAGATACGCAAATAAAATTACTTTTGACTTTAAACAAGTTATTGATTTATTGTGTAAAAACAATACGAATTTAAAATCTGCATTCGAAAAAGCTATGGAAAATGCAGTAATATATACGGCACATACAGATTCTTTCATGAATGAAATAGAGATTAAATACTGTTCTGGTCTAAGTTGTTATGTACCGACAGAAAACGCCAATTATGAGATTTCAAACTATTATAAAACTCTAAATTGGTATAAAGATAGTGGGTTTAATCTTCTTTGTGGAAACGAATTTAACATACACCGTTAATAAACACTCTGTATAAAAAACACAAACTAAGTTTTTCTTTCTATACCATGCTAGTTTTCTTAGTTTTAACTCTCCTTTTTGATAAGGTATGATAATGAAGGATCAGACTTTATCCTTTCCGTTTCCTTGCCAACAAGATTTAAAACATCTCTCTTCACTCGCTTATAATTTTCCTCTATCGTTTCTTTGAGAATATCTTTGCCCTCTTCATCCGTGAGCTCAACAATCGCAGGGATTGGATGATAGGTTTTCATTTCTGCCGAGACCTTAGCACTGTCCACCACAATCTCAGCATGAAAAATCTTCTGGTCGATGCGCTCGTCAAAGTTGTCGGACACAGCACCCACAAACATGCCTTGTGTGAGGTTGCTGATTTTCGATGCTGGGATTAGACTATCCATTTGCGTGGATATAGAGGTGGACTTGTCATTGCGGTTAATGGTCATGGACTGACGTTGCTGAAGCACTTTACCAAAGCGTTCACTTAATGTCTTGGCAGTCTCTCCCACAACTTGACCACTAAACACATTACCTACTGTGTTTTGTATTACCTTGCTCTCCTTGTCTCCATAATCACGGGTAAGCTGTGAAAAGTCTTGAACCCCCAAACACACTGCCACCTTGTTGCTTCGTGCAGTGGCAATAAGATTATCCAAGCCACGGAAATAAATTGTTGGCAACTCATCTATAATCACAGAACTTTTGAGTTGCTTTTTCTTATTGATGAGTTTCACAATACGGCTGTTGTAGAGTCCGAGTGCAGCCGAATAGATATTCTGGCGGTCGGGGTTGTTACCCACAACAAGGACTTTCGGCTCATTCGGATTATTGATGTCAAGTGAGAAATCATCACCCGTCATCACCCAATAAAGGGCAGGGCTTATCATACGAGAAAGTGGTATCTTGGCACTGGCAATCTGTCCCTGTAACTGGTCCTGCGCTCCACCCTCCCAAGCGTCCATAAAAGGAGAAAGGTAGTTGGCAAGTTCATCATAGGAAGTAAGTATCGGGAATATCTGTGCGTAGGGACGGTTCAGGAACTCAATGGCATGAGGAAAGGTGCAATACTTTCCGTTCTCATAGATTTTGAGGAACCAGATAATGGCGGCGAGCAAGATAATCGGCGACTCCACAAAGAAGTCTCCCTGTTTTTGTATCCACGAGCGGTTCAGGTTGAGCATGATGGTGTAGGCACTTTCGTATGCGTCCGATATGTCCGTCATAAAGGCAGGATTGATGGGATTGCAGCGATGCGACTTTCTCGGATCATCGAAGTTGATGACATAAAACTGCGGTTTCACCTTATAAGCATCCAAATGCTGAAGCAGATGATTGTAAGCAATCTCGGAAAGGTCGGGAAACTTATAGTCGTAGATGTACATGGCAAAGCCTTTTTCTATTTGCTGCTTGATGTAATTGTTCACGATAGCGTAGGATTTGCCCGAACTGTAGGAAGATTGACGGAGTATTCATTTTCCATCAACCGTGTTTCCTGCATGAAACTCTCATTCTCCGTGTTAAACACATCGTCCATCAGGTTGTTTTTAAGCAAGCGGCTCATCCATACGCCACCCATCAGCAGACAGATATAGCCAACGGACAGCGTAAATATATAGAGGGAAGCTGCCCCGATTTTGCCGATGGGTAATATCAACAGCCACCAGTTGAGAAAGAAAAAGATAAAGCCAGAGAAAAGCACTGTCCAAATCTTCGGCCACGTAATTTTCTCCTCTTTCACGCCCTTTGTCCCAAGACAGGACAAGGCAAGGAAAACCACACAAAAGAGTTTTGTCCAGAGGATGGACGAAAACAATCCTGTGGTACGCTGGAAATTCATCAGTATCTTATCAATGATGCCAAGCGTAAAACCCCAGACATGAAATGCCTCGTAGCAGAACCAATAACAGTTAACGAGGAGGAATATCACAGATATGCCCCTCATAAAGTCCATAACCTTACCCAATGCCCTTAAATCATCTTCCTGTGCCATAATACTATGTTTTTGTAGCCTCCCCAACCCCTCCGAAGGGGAGATAGAAATGCTTGTTTATTTAATGTTTTCTTCGTCTAAGTTTTACCTTACTTTGTTTGCGCAGTTTGCGTTGCCATACCGCTTCTTTCCAATCATCGTTGCCCGTAGGTAGGAAAGAACCATCTGCCATATCCTCGATAAGTTCATCGACAAGGTTGTCCCCATCTTCCATACCTTGCAATAATGCCTGAGCCTTATCTATCTGCTCCAAACGGACAGACAGACAGCCATACAGCGTTTCATCTAAGAATGGATTACGTGTCGGATTGGAGAAATAGCCATTGAATATATTGGCAGTATATCCCTTGCCCAAGCGTGAGCCATTGAGTGCAACGCCCGCTTTATCATCAATAAAGGTAATGCCATAGATGCGACCGCTCTCATTCTTTCGAATTGCCACACGCAAGTTCTGTTCCTCCAATCTGCTCTGCAGCTCTTCCTCTGTTTGAGGAGAGGTGCGCATAGCTTGTAACACCTTATTCCTGATGGTTGGAATCAGCGGCTTAATGGCTTGTTTGGATTTCTGCATCCTGTTCTGCACGGCAGTATAGCCCACACCACGACCGATGTCCGAGGCATGGATGGGTGTGCTTACTTTGCCTCCCTTGTCATCAGTCGGAACATAGACCAGTCCGTCATATTTCTTTCCCCGAAACTCCGTCTTCACTTCTTCTACCGCAAGATGGTATTGGGAAAGAATGGCATTCAGCTCTCCTAATGAACAGAACTTATAATGTTTCAGCACCATGCGAAGGGCACTTGCCACCTGCTCCTTGATATTTCTTTGGGTAGTATCAATTTTGGGCGTTTCTTCCACCGCTTTGTCAACGACCTTTGAACTTGGAATGAGGCCAAACCTCTTTTCCAAGGCATCGGTAATCTGCTTGCTCCTTCGCTTTTCAAATCTGTCGTTAATCTTCTGACCACGACTGTCCACTCGAAGTGAAACGATATGGATATGCTCACGGGCGATGTCGTTGTGCTTGAATACGATATAGGGTTGGTTGCCATAGCCGAGTGCTTCCATATACTCTCTTGCAATCTGCATGAGTGTTTCATCAGAGAGTTTCTCGTCTGGGTGCGGATTGAGCGAACAATGGAACACCGTTTTCTTGGTACGGCAGTTCTTCGGTATCAATGCCTCCATATCTGCAAACACTTCCTCCATCGTATAACGTCCCTCCTTGCTCTGATACAATTCAGCGGTAAGAAGAATACTCGCTTCTCCTTTTTCCACCTTTTTGAAGTTGTAGCCGAGTGCACCTCCAAGGTTCTCTGTGGCAGAAATCTTCGCTATCATCTTTCTAACTAAATTCTCAATACTTCTTCTTTCTATAATCAATAGTTAGATTGATAGCCTGCTCTTGCAAGGCAATGATTTGAGCCGACAATTTCTCCAACTTCTCAAGCATAATCTGTGCAGTCTTTATGCTGTGATAGCTG
>QWCT01003378.1_pt1 | contig 13330 bp, 7 predicted proteins | sample 1972681 | NCBI WGS metagenome assembly QWCT01 (sample SAMN09866701, study PRJNA288562) | Human oral metagenome isolate pre3_saliva, whole genome shotgun sequencing... | isolation source: mouth | host: Homo sapiens | place: USA: California | reverse complement strand
TCCAAGTGGCGTTTATCCTTATAATAATGATAATACGAATGTAGGTATGGTCCCGGTTTCAATCCCTAACAAGGACTTGAAGTGGGAGACCACGGAGCAGTGGAACTTGGGTGTAGACCTCGGTTTCCTCAACGATCGTATTGGCTTGACTGTTGATTTATATCGCAAGGTGACACGCGACCTTCTGTTGGTATCAAGTCTTCCTTTGTCTTCTGGATTCATCAGTGCGACAAAGAATATCGGGAAGGTTAGAAACCAAGGTCTCGAGTTGACACTCAACACTACGAATGTCAAAACCAAGCATTTTACATGGACAACTAACTTCAACATCGCATTCAACCGCAATAAGGTGTTGGCACTATCAGAAAACCAGACCGCATTGCTTACGGCAGCACAGTTCGACCAGAACTTCAACTCACAGAGCAGTTACATTGCTAAGGTTGGTCAATCTATGGGCTCCATGTACGGTTATATCTACGAAGGAACCTATAAGTACGAGGATTTTAACAAGTCGGGCAATACCTATACGCTGAAATCTAACGTGCCTCACTACGCTTCGGAAGCCAATACACAGCCTGGTATGCCTAAATATCGTGATTTGAATGGTGACGGTGTCATTGACAGTAATGACCGTACGGTTATCGGTAACGGTCTTCCTAAACATACAGGTGGTTTCACCAATAACTTCAACTATCGTGATTTCGACCTCAGTATCTTCTTCCAGTGGTCTTACGGCAACGATGTGTTAAATGCCAACCGCTTGATGTTTGAAAGTTCATGGAACCGCACACGTGAACTTAACCAGTATGCCAGCTATGCAGAACGCTGGACAGAGAGCAATCCAACAAGTAATATTCCACGTGCAACTTCATCAAGTTCAAACCGTGTTTTCTCTTCACGCATCATTGAGGATGGCTCATTCCTACGCCTGAAGACGGTGACTTTGGGTTACACAGTGCCACGTAAGATGATTTCTCGTGTGGGTATCGAACAGCTCAGAGTCTATTTTGCTGCACAGAATCTATTTACAATTTCCAACTACAGCGGTTATGATCCGGAGGTTTCTATCAGGGAGAGTGCCCTGACTCCGGGCCTGGATTTCTCTGCATATCCACGTGCCCGAAGCTTTAGTTTCGGTATTAATCTTGGTTTCTAACTATTAACTACGACGCATTATGAAAGTATCTAAAATACATATTATTATAATGTTGGCCTTTATGTCATTGGCTTCAAGCTGTGATTTCTTAGACAAAGAGCCAACATCCACGACCTCTGGAAGTTATTTCAAGAGCGAAGCTGAAGCTGAAACATTTCTCAAAGGAATTTATGCTCCGCTTACAGAGACTTCTTTCTATGGTAATGATTATTTCTTTCTTGCAGGAGGTGATGACCTTGAAGCTTATGGTGGACCAGGACGTTCACCATCGACAAGAGGACTTATCTGTAACAATGCCAACAGCAGTGACCCTGCAGTTACAGCTTTCTGGTATACACTCTATGTTGGAGTGAACCGTGCAAATATCTTTTTGGAAGAAATAGATAAAGTGCCGGAACTATCAACATCTTCTGCAAAAAGACTGACTGCAGAGGCTCGTTTCCTGCGTGCTTTCTACTATTTCAATCTTGTTCAGTGCTGGGGTGATGTGCCTCTCAAGACCAGTTCCACGCAATCTGTGAAAGGTCTGCAGATTGCCCGTACACCGAAAGCAGAGATTTATGACTTCATTTGCAAGGAAATGGAGGAAAGTGTAGATGGTCTTAAGAAAGCTTCTGAAGTGGGTTATTTGCCTGGAGGCTTGACAAAGTCTGCGGCTTGGGGTATCTTGGCACGCGTTTATATGTTTCGTGCGGGTGAATGTTATCGCGATAATACTGCGCCTGATGAAACCGTGCGTAAAGAATACTTCACAAAGGCTGATACCTTTGCACAGAAGGTTATGCATGAAGGACATACGCTTGCACCCAATTATTGGGATTACTTTATTGATCAATGTTCTGATAAATACAATACAACCGGTAAGGAAAGTATTTGGGAAGCGGAGTTTACGGGTAACTATAGTACCGATACCCGTACGGAAGGACGCGTTGGAAATATCATTGGTATACAGGCTCCCGACCTCTCAAGTAAGATAGAACTTAAGGGGAAAGCTGATCCCGGATTTGGTTATTGCTTCTTCTGGAGCACGCCGAAGCTTTATGAACTCTATGAAGCTAATTCGGATAAGAACCGCATGAACTGGAGTATTGCACCATTCTCTTATACGCAATCAAAGACAGGTAATGGCGTTGATGGTCGTATGTTTGAGAAAGGTAAACTTCAAGAAGTAAAGAATCAGTATTACAGTAAATCGTACAGTTACGGTGATAAGCCTTCAACATCTAAGGTTGGTGACCGAGAGAAGGCTACAGCATCAACGGATTACAGCCGTATGTGTGCTAAATGGCGTCGCGAATATGAACCGGATAAGAAGAATAAGAACTTTACATTGGTCAACTTCCCAATCCTTCGTTATGCTGATGTGCTGCTGATGATTGCCGAATGTGAGAATGAAATCCATGGAGGTCCTACCGCTTTGGCTTATCAGTGCATTAATGAAGTACGCAAACGTGCCGGTATTTCATCCCTTTCAGGACTTGATCAGAAAAAATTCCGCAATGCCGTTAAGGATGAACGTGCCATGGAATTGTGTTTTGAGATGACACGTCGTTTCGATTTGATTCGTTGGGGTGACTTCAAAAAGAACATGAATGAATTGGCAGCAAGGGCAAAGAGTGGCACCAACTGGAACCTTGGCCCGTCGAATGTCTACACCTATTTCCAAGTGTCAGATGCTTATAACTATTTCCCAATTCCATCAAATGAAATGGCTATTAACAAGAAGATCACAACCAACAACCCTGGATGGTAGGACTCATGAAGGCAGGAAAAACCGTGTCTTTCCTATGCCTTTTGTGATTTAATAGTGATTAAAAATATGATAATCCAATAAAAAACAAACGACATGAAACGATATATATATTTATTGCTTCCGCTATTAGCCTTTGCATTCGTAAGTTGCGAAGACGAATTAAAGGAACAAGCGGCCCTGAGTGTTTCGGTGCTAACCAATAATAACGTACAGCAATCGGGCGACAAAATTACAGTAAAGAAGGGTTCGCCGCTGAATTTTGTACTGAACGGGGATCCTGATTTTATCACTTTCTTCAGTGGAGAAGTAGGGCATCAGTATATCTATAAAGATCGCGATCAAGTAGCATTAGATGCAGCCACAGCAGCTAATTTGATGAAGCTTTATATCTCGGATTCTTTCACTGGTTTGGCAAAGAATAATTTCAAGGAAGACTCTGTTTTGGTAGAGGGCTTCGCATGGAATAACCTTGTTGACCCTTCAAGTCTACCTTCTGCACCGAGCAATGCAGCTCATGCGACTAAGTATGAGGTTGATTTTACGCCCTATCTTGGTAAGCGTATGACAATAGCAACTTGCTATAAGCCTACCTTAAATACAGCAGCACAGCCTCGTGTAAACTTCGTTGGTATGAAGATTGAAAATACAATGAAGGATGGCTCTGTTACAACGCTCTATGCAAATGGTTTCAATTTCACCCCCGTCAACATGATGTGCCACCACAAACTGGCTGATCAAAAATCAATGACTGCTAATCGTGAGTATGGAACTGTAACCAATAATGTAAGTGGTATCTGGAACCTTGCAGGAGCATCAAAGGGAGATTTCTCTATTCATAGCTCAAACGGTGGGGCTAAACTGAAGTACAGTTGGTTGGTTTCTGATATGATTATGGCCAATGCTTGCTCTCCAGACTATGGTACTGCCATTAAGAATGTGACTGAAAGTCTGTCTTCTTACACCCATATATATAATAAGGTGGGAACTTACAAGGCTGTTTTCGTTGCAACAAATAGCAACTATAAGGCCGAGAGTAAAGTGGTGAGAGAATTGAATATTGAAGTCGTTGATTAAGAGTATGAATAAGAATCGATTGAAACGCTCGCTTATAGGCCTTTGTTGCTTGGCTTTTTCGTCATCTTTGCATGCACAGATGTATGATGATACTCGCATGCTTTCATTTGAAACGCCAAAGGATTTACAATATCTCAAGGCCGAAAAGTCAGCGACAGTCCTTTCTGATCGTCATTTCAGAAACGGCAAGAAGTCGTTGGAATGGACATTTAAGCCAGGCGGGAAGCTGATGATCAACAAAGATTTGCAGTTTGATCCGCACATCAAGGGAAGTCGTGACAACTACCTTTCTGCTTTCATTGTGTGGCTCTATAATGAGGAGCCATTGGCCGGAAAATCTGTTGTTTTCAGATTTTGCAAGCAGGGTAAGACTTGCACTTCATTCCCGATGAAACTCAATTTCAAGGGTTGGCGCGGTGCATGGGTATGCTATGAACGCGACATGGAAGGTAAACCAGAGACAGGTATGGACCAGATTGTGGTTGAAGCACCTGATGTGGCTGGTAAACTCTATGTAGATCACATGATTACAGCTATCAAGGTGGATCCTCGTTATCAGACAGCTGACGAGCAAGTACCTTTCGTCAATGCTAAAACAACTAACGACTGGCTTCAGGTTTTGAAGAACTCCGTTCGCAAGTCTGATATTCCTTTGACTCCTGTAACAGCACAGCAGGTACAGGAAATGCGCGTGATGGAATCACGTTTCCGCAGTTTGATTTATACACCTGCCAAGCTTTATCCGAAGCAAATGGAAAGCATGCGAGATAAGTTTGACAGCTATAAAATCAAGAAAAAGAAAGGACTCATTACGGGTACTCCTATCTGGTATGTGCGTCATGCAGAGGCTTATGAGCGCATGCTTCCCAAGTGGGATAAGGAAATTCTTACTCGCACGGGCTATGAAATGAATGATTATTTCAAGCTCATGCAGCAGATTGCTATTGGCTATAACAATGCCAAGGAGGAAGAAGACAAGAAGGAATTGCGCAACATGTTCATGCTGATGTATGAGAATATCACCGATCAAGGTGTGACATGGGGCTCATGCTGGGGGAATATCCACCATTATGGTTATAGTCTCCGCAGTATGTATATTGCTTATTTCCTGATGAAGGATGTGCTGAAAGCCGAAGGGAAGTTGGATGAAGCCGTAGCAACGATGACTTGGTATGGTCAGTTGCGTCAGGTATATGTGAAGCCAACAGGCAATGGAATGGACATGGATACATTTAATACTGCTTCTGTAGGCTGTATGGCAAGCATCATGTTAATGGATGATTCACCTGAGAAGGTGCAATATCTCCGTTCATGTTCTCGCTGGCTTGACTGGGGATGCCGTCCAGCGCCAGGCTTGATGGACTCTTTCAAGATTGATGGCTCAGCCTATCATCACTGCAACAATTATCCCGCTTATGCTGTGGGAGGTTTGAATGGAGCCACTCAAATGATTTATATTCTTAGTGGAACCGAATTTGCTGTGGGCGAATTAGCACATCAGACTGTAAAGAATGCGCTTCTTGCTATGCGCTTCTATTGCAACAAACTGAATTTCCCATTGTCAATGTCTGGCCGTCATCCCGACGGGAAAGGCCGTCTGACACCTATCCATTATGCTTTTATGGCATGGGCCGGAACACCTAATCGTGACAATAAACTCGACGAAACAATGGCTTCTGTCTATATGCGATTGACACAGAATGCAACAAACAGCAAGGAAAAGCAAATCTATCGCGAGTTTAACCTGAAGGGCATCAAGCCGGAAACAGACCCACAAGGTAATCTCAGCTTGGGCTATGCATGTGTTTCTGTACAGCGACGAGACAATTGGTCGGCTGTTGTTCGTGGTATGAGTCGTTATCTGTGGAGTAGCGAACACTATACAGGAGAAAATCTCTATGGTCGCTATTTGGGCTATGGTAGTCTGTATGTGTCGACAGCTCCGAATGGTGTTGATGTAACTCCAAAGACGAGTGGCTGGCAGGAAGATGGCTACGACTGGAACCGTATCCCTGGTGCAACGAGCATTCATTTGCCACTTGATGATTTGAGAGCAAAGATTCGCAATGTCGATATTTCTTCAGGTGTTGAGGAAATGCTATTCTCTGATGAAACTTTCGCTGGTGGTTTATCTCAGTTGGGGGCTAATGGTAACTTCGGTATGAAGTTGCATGAGCACGATAAATACAATGGTTCATTCCGTGGGCGCAAGTCATATCACTTCTTCAATGGTGATATTATCTGTCTTGGAAGTGACATTGAGAACAATGATAAGCAGAATAACACCGAGACAACCATCTTCCAGTCGGCAGCTACCGATGCACAAACTTTGGCTTATTGGCAGTCTTATAAGGGTGGCAGCAAAACTTGGTTGGATCCACAGGGCACGGGTTATTATTCTCCCAATCCATGTGTCTTCACAGGTCTTGTTCGTCAGCAGGCACGAAACAACGACACAGATAAGTCGGATGAGGGGCAGTGGGCTTCTCTGTATATCAACCATGGAAAGGCTCCCAAAAATGCCGGTTATGAGTATGCCGTACTGCCCAAAGTATCTCCCGAAAGATTGAAAGCTATTGAAACCAAGCCTTTCTATACAGTAATTAAGAAAGATAAGAATGCACATATCGTTCGACATGATGCCACACAGACGCTGTCTTATGTCATCTTCGAAACACCGAAGTCGATACTTCCAGGCGGGCCATTGCTCCAGACAGATACAACTTGTCTCGCGATGATACGTCAATTGGCCAAACGAAAGATGGTATTGACCGTTGCCAAGAATGCAAGTCAGGAAATTCCTGTTCGTGTGACTTTGTTGGGCAAATGGAGTTTCACTCCGACTGCTGATGTCCGTTTGGTTGACTTGAATGACAAGACCACAACAATCGAAATAAAGTGTAAGGACGGATTAAGTTATGATATTGAACTAAACAAACTATGATATGAATATACGAAAATTACTACTTGCCGCAGGAGCCTTTTTATTGGTTCCAAGCCTCAGCTATGCTGGAGACAAAGACATGAACAGCGTGATTAACGAGGATATTACCTTTGCAACACGCCAGTATTCACTGATGCTTGATCAGGTTGGACGGGATGGGAAGATACACATTCCCAAGACCATTGACAAGCTTGGACGCATGGTCTATATTCCAACAGACGATTGGTGTTCGGGTTTTTTTGCAGGAAGTCTGTTTTATCTTTACCAGCTTACCAACGATAAGTCGTGGCTGAAGCAGTCAAAACGTTTCACTGAGGCTTTGGATTCTATTCAATATCTTAAGTGGCACCATGATGTGGGCTTTATGATTGGCTCCAGTTATCTGAACAATTATCGACTCAATCCTACAAAGGCATACAAGAAAGTCATTATTCAAACTGCTAAATCACTATGCACTCGCTTCCGTAAGAAAGCAGGTGTCATCCAGTCGAGGAACGTTGACAGAGGTTGGCAGTCAAAGCGCGGTTGGAGCTGTCCAGTTATCATTGACAACATGATGAACCTTGAATTGCTTTTTGAGGCAACACGTCTGAGCGGTGACTCTACTTATTGGAAAATTGCGGTTTCACATGCCGATAAGACTATGGAGAACCAGTATCGTCCCGATGGTAGCTGTTTCCACGTTGTGGATTATGACCCTACAACAGGTGCTGTGTTACACCGTCAGACAGCCCAGGGCTATGCAGACAACAGTGCTTGGGCACGTGGACAGGCATGGTCTGTATATGGTTACACTACCTGTTATCGCTATACTCACGACCGTAAATATCTTGATCGAGCTGTTAAGTCGCTGAATTTTATGATGCAAAATCCTAATCTCCCAGATGACCTTGTGCCTTATTGGGACTTCGATGCACCTAATATTCCCAACGAACCTCGTGATGCTTCTACAGCCGCCTGTGTAGCTTCAGCACTTTATGAAATGGATACCTACCTTCCGGATAATGGCTATGCAGCATTGGCCGACAGAATTATACGCTCACTTTCCACGCCCGCTTATCGTCCGGCTTTGGGCAAGAACGGTTGTTTCTTGCTGATGCATTCTGTAGGAAGCATTCCTCATAACAATGAGATAGATGTGCCATTGAATTATGCAGATTATTATTTCCTTGAAGCATTGACGAGAAGAAAATGAAGAATATGAAGTTTTTTGCCAGCGTATTGGCCTTATGCCCGCAGGCATTCTATGCCATGGGCAGTGAAACTGTGCCGCCCAATGTAATCTATGTGTTCCCCGATCAGTTCCGAAATGCAGCCTTGGGGGTATGGCAGAAGCCCGGTTTCTCTAATCATGTGAAGTTCAAAGGCGATCCTACCCATACGCCTCGTCTGAATGAGTTCGCTCGGGAATCTGTGGTGTTAACCTCTGCCATGAGCAACTTCCCCTTGAGCAGTCCTCATCGTGGGAGTCTTCTGACGGGTATGTATCCTAACCGAAGCGGTGTTCCTGTAAATTGCAACTCGTCTCGTCCGTTTAGTTATATCCGTCCTGAAACAGTCTGTATGGGCGATGTTTTCAGTAGGGCTGGCTACGACTGTGGTTATATTGGAAAGCTACATGCCGACCGTCCGGAGCGCAACGACCCTGAACACCCCGGACATTACGTGGAAGACAAATTGCCTGTGTGGGATGCTTACACGCCGGCAGAGCGTCGACATGGATTTAATTTCTGGTATTCCTATGGTACATTTGATGTGCATAAGAACCCACATTATTGGGATACGAATGGCAAAAAGCATGAACCTCATGAATGGTCACCATTACATGAAGCTCATGTTGCTGCTGACTATATACGCAATAAGGGTGGAGTGCGCGATGCAAAGCGTCCATTCTTCCTGATGGTGGCCATGAACCCGCCCCACAGTCCGTATCGTTCTGAAGACGATTGCATGCCCGAAGACTATGCATTATATAAGGATAAGCCCATCGACAGCCTGCTTGTGCGCGACAATGCTGTGCGAACAATGGATAAATCTAAGTCGGCTGCTTACTATTTTGCATCTGTCAGTGGAGTAGACAGAGCCTTCGGACAGATTCTTGATGCCTTGAAAGAGGCAGGCCTGGAGGGTAACACGATTGTCGTGTTTGCTTCAGACCATGGCGAAACCATGTGCAGCCAAGGAACCGATGACCCTAAAAATTCACCTTATTCAGAGTCGATGAATATCCCTTTCATGGCTCGTTATCCAGGGCATCTGAAACCAAGAGTCGACTCTCTTCTCTTGTCTTCGCCCGACATTATGCCTACAGTTCTCGGACTGGCGGGTTTGAGTAAGAATATTCCTGCTACGGTTCAAGGTCGTGACTACTCTTCACTTTTCATCAATGGTCACGCTACTATGAAGCGTCCCGATGCCGCTCTTTACATTCAGAATATGGACGGTAACAAGGGGAAAGACGGTGTTGTCACTGATTATTTCCCCTCGGCACGTGGTATAAAGACAAGCCGTTACACATTAGCTTTTTACATTGATCGCAAGAATAAGCTGAAGAAAGTGCTCTTTTTTGATGATTGTAACGACCCTTATCAGATGCATAACATCGCTCCGGAAACACGAAAGGCTGATTATCAAGCACTCTGTTGCAGGCTTGGAGAACTGTTGAAAGAAATTGACGACCCATGGTATAAGCAACTTATTCTAAACAATCTAATCAAATACCGAAAATGAAACTATCAAGAAAATTATGGTTGTTGGGCTGCTTGTTGGCAGCCACGCCACTTTATGCACAGCAAGCAAGCACTACAGCTTGGAACGAATTCGATACTAATTCCAATAAGAATGTGCTGTTAGACTTCTCGTATGCAGGCTATAATCATGGCTTGTCATTGCCTGATGAAGACCATTCGAGCTATACGACCTATGATGTAACGAAATATGGGGCTATCCCTAACGATGGAAAGTCTGACCGTGAAGCACTGAAAAAGATTATTACAGCAATAGGAAAGAAAGCCAATGCTCGCGCCATTATCTATTTCCCGGAGGGTGAATTTATTCTCCATACAGCTGCGGATGATGTTGATGATGCTAAAACAAGCGAGAAGAAGTCAGAGTGTCTCAACATTGTTATGGGACAGGTAATATTGAAAGGTGCCGGTCGCGATAAGACTATTCTCACGATGGACGCGCCAATGTTGCCTGCAAACGGAAAGGTAATGTACAGTTCTCCGACACTGCTTTCCATTCGAAATAACGGCACAAGTACCCCAGAAACCTATGCAAAGGTAAAAGGAACGGCTGCAAAAGGTACGTTTAAAGTTACGGTTGACAATGCTTCAAAACTAAAGGTTGGACAGTGGGTGTGTCTGAAAATGAAGCCAAATAAAGATGAAAAGGTTATCAAAGAGGAGCTTTTAGGACGTAATCCCGAGTCTACAATGACCAATCTCACACAGAGTGGTGTCACCGTTATCGACTATCATCAGATTAAATCCATTTCAGGAACGGACATTACCTTTGAAGAACCCATCATGCGTGCTGTCAAATCAGGCGAAGAGTGGGAAGTCATTGAATACAAACATCATGAGGGTGTGGGCGTGGAAGACCTCACCTTCCGTGGTAAAGCCAAAGATAAATTCAAGCATCATGGTTCTTGGGAGGACGATGGAGCCTACAAACCAATCAACTTTGTGCGCCTTGTCAACTCTTGGATGCGCCGTGTAAGATTTGAAAACATCACTGAATGTGCCACCTTCCAAGACTGTGCCAACGTGATATGTTACGATGTTGAGATTACCGGAAACCGTGGACATTCAGCTGTTCGTATGGCAGGTTCATCACGTGGACTCATTGCCAACGTCTATGATAATACGCATGGTTATTTGACAAGTGACAAGAACTTTGCCGATCAGCGCACTGGTTTGGGCCAGTATCATGCTTGTGGTATATCAAAACACAGTATCGGTAACGTTATCTGGAATTGCACTTGGGGTACTGACGACTGCTTTGAAAGCCATGCTACACAGCCTCGCGCGTCGCTCTTTGACTGCTGTAAGGGTGGTTTCATGCAGTTGCGTATGGGTGGCGATAAGTCGCAGTTACCCAATCATCTCGATGATCTTACGATATGGAACTTTGATTGTACAGCCATTAATCCTGCTGAAATGCCATTTAAATGGTGGGAGAATGGTACAGGAAAATGGTACAAAACGTTGCCTCCAACCATAGTAGGTATGCATGGTACGAAAGTGGATTTTGCTGATAATCAGACGAAACGTGACGAGGCAAACGGACTGGAAGTAAGTCCTCGCTCGCTCTATGCTGCCCAGTTGAAAAAGCGCTTGGGTTATCTGCCCAATTGGGTAACAAAACTCGATGCGCAGGCAAAAGAAGCAAAGAAAACCTGGGATTTTACAGTAATGTCTACCACAGATGAAGACAATCTGAAGAAAGGTGACAGTTGGGAAAACTTTGTTGATAAAACAGTTAATTATTATTCCAACAAGCAGAATATCGGAACAACAAGTGGTTCTAAGAAAGTTAAGCCTGAAGAACTCAAGAAATATGCAACTCCACTTTCTGCCAATGGTAAGGAATTGGAAGGCATGAAAGGTCTTCATTTCGGCATTTATGTAAACGAATTGGCTAAGGCGTTGGGCAAAGGTAAATTCATGATCTGCCATGATGAAGCGCATCGCATGCTGCGACTGAATGCAAGGGGCATTGCCATTGTTATCCCAAACTGCAAGAAAGGGCAGACGGTTGTTGTGCATAGCAAGCCTACAAGCAGGACAGCTAAGAACTATTTCAAAACAGAATGCAATTTAGATATTAAGCAGGGGTTTGCTGAACCCGAAGATGGTGCACTCGTGCAAGAGAGCATTGGAACGGTGAAAGCCGACGGAGATGTTGTGCTGACGAGCACCAATGGCCTTTTCCTGTATGACATTATCTTGAAAGATACAGCAGGAAAGGTTATCCCAACAGGCTTGACAAAGCGTTTTGCAGACAATCATAAGCAACAGTCTGGCGTGCCTTATAATCTGCAAGGGCAGCGCGTTGACAGGAATTATAAAGGTGTTGTAATTCAAAATGGCAAGAAAACTATTCAGAAATAAATTTGTGAAAGGGGTAGTACGGCTTTTTACCTGCTGCTCCTTAATCTTCCTCCCGATGGTTTCGAGAGGGCAGAAAGTCAATATTACAGTCAGCAATTCCACATCGGAGCAGCGTTCCGAAGTAGTCGAAATTGATGCCCGTAAAGTTTATCAGCGGTTGCAGTCTGCCTATGGTTCGCCGTTGATTGTACGTAATGCTTTCGGCCAGCAGGTGGCTTCTCAGCTTACGTCTGACAGCTTGTTGCTTGTTGATGCAGCTGTGTTTCCTAAGCGAAAGACCATGTTTACTGTCACTAAGGGCGTCCCCCGCAACTTCAAGAGTGCTGTTGACGGACAGCTTTATGCCTGGCGTGTGGACGATTTCACATGGGAAAACGACCGTTGTGCCTATCGTGCTTACGGCCCGGCTTTGCAGCGCACAGGCGAGAAAGCCTTTGGAATTGACGTATGGTTGAAGTCAGTTCCTTATTTGGTTGTTGCTGATCGTTATGCCAATGTCTATGCGGCCAACCAGGAGGAAAAGCGACTTCGCAGGCAGGGAGAAACCGAAGCTGCTGACAGTATCAAGCGCGATTTCTCGTTACATCTTGACCATGGCAACGGACTTGATTGCTATAATGTCGGGCCAACGTTGGGATGTGGCGCACCTGCACTGATGAATGGCGACAGTATTGTCATGCCCTACTGCTTCAGTTCCTACCGTGTGTTAGATAATGGGCCACTGCGTTTCCGTGCAGAGTTCGTCTATCAGTCCACGGATGTGAATGGCGAGAAAGGACTTGTTGAGCACCGTTTGATTATACTTGATAAGGGGGCAAGTTTCAATCGCGTCACCGTTTGGTATGAGAACCAGCGTCGTCCACATCCATTCTGCTCCGGATTTGTCGTTCATGACGAGGGAAGTGAGACGGTACATTCAGGGAGAAACTTCGTAGAATATGCCGACCCTACCGACAACCCCTCTGGTCATGGCTTCCAAATCTATGTTGCAGCGCTTTTTCCCAAAGGCAAAGTGCGCTCACGTTTGCTGAAAAACACCCGCTTGGGTAAGGGAATTGCCGGTCACGCTATTTGCGAAACAACCATCCGTCCCAATGAAAAGGTTACCTATTATTTCGGTGCAGGATGGATAGGTTCGGGCATTAGCAATCAGAAAGCATGGCAACTTGAAATCTCTTCTTTCATGGAAGGATTGTATAAACCGCTTGGGGTGAACGTGGAATAATCGCCAACACAGAATCCCATATATTCTCTTTCAGTCCCCTTCTGCCTTACTTCATTTCGCA
>QWCT01001259.1_pt1 | contig 13382 bp, 9 predicted proteins | sample 1972681 | NCBI WGS metagenome assembly QWCT01 (sample SAMN09866701, study PRJNA288562) | Human oral metagenome isolate pre3_saliva, whole genome shotgun sequencing... | isolation source: mouth | host: Homo sapiens | place: USA: California | reverse complement strand
ATCCGCGGCGCGTTCAGGCGGAACCACGTTGGCGAACTCGTTCTCGATAATCTGTTCGAGCATGTAATACGGCGAAAAATGCAGTCCTGCGAAGAGGACTTCCGTAGCCATATACCCGACATCAAGAACAGGATAGCCTTGCCGAAAGGCATCCTCATAGGCCTGCGCCGCGGCGTCTGATCAGTCGCGGATAAACGCCTCGTCGGCCAGCCGTTCGGGGTGATAATCTTTCAAATAGGACGCTAATCGCAGTCGGTAATAGGAGAACTCCTTCTTGTTTGTTGTTTTCATATCGTGTTTCTGTTTCTGTTTTTGATGTGACTTGGCTATTGTATCAGATCCCCATCGCAGAGTTGAACTTGCCGAGCTTCTCGGACAGTTGCTCCATGTCGTGTTCGATCTTTTTGTTCGTGATGCGGGCGTAAATCTGCGTCGTGCGGATGTTCGTATGGCCCAACATCTTGGATACGGATTCGATGGGGACGCCCTTGCTTAGCGACATGGTGGCAAACGTGTGGCGGGCAAGATGAAAGGTCAGCTTCTTCTTGATCCCGCAGAGGTCGGCGATCTCCTTGAGGTACGAGTTGGTTTTCTGATTCGTCAGGACGGGAAAGAGCTTACCGTCCCGGTATGTCTTGTGGTTGTACTTCGCAATGATTGCTCTCGGGATGTCGAGAAGCAGCACATTGGTCTCCACGCCCGTTTTCTGTCGCTTGGTCATGATCCATTGTTTGTCGTCCATCGTCACAATGTGGTCGGGCGTGAGGTTAGACACATCGATGTAGGCCAGTCCGGTGAAGCATGAAAAGATGAAGATGTCCCGCACCAACTACAGTCGCTGGATACCTAAATCCTTGTTGGCCACTCGGAGGATCTCTTCATCCGTCAAGAAGCCTCGATCTACTGGCTCCATGTGGAAGCGGAGGTTGACGAAGGGATCATGGTGGAGAACGCCAAGCTTTCCCCCGAAGAGAGTTATGGTCTTGAAAGTCTTCAGCGTCTTGGTGGCCGTGTTGTGCGCTTGCCCGACGGTTGTCCGAAGGTATAGGTCGAAATCATGGAGCACGACGTAGGTCAGTTCGGAGAGCTTTAAGTCGGTGCGGCTGTATTTGCTTTTCAGGAAGGCCGTGAAATGCTTTTTGCACACGTTGTATTTCTGCAATGTCGTAGCAGAAACCGACACGCCGACCTGCTTCTTGACATCGGTAATATGCCTGTCGAAAAGCTCCATGATCGTACCGATGTCCTCTTTCTTTCCGAGGAACTCCATTTTGATTCGTTCCAAGGATAGACTCTCGTTGAACTCCATCCTCCGAAAGATGTTTAGCAATCCGTTTTGGATGTTATCCAATTCGAGATTGAGGCTGAGCGCTTCCGTACTTCTGCCTTTCACACGCTCCTTCTTGCTATCCCATTGAGAGCGCACAGGATGGCAATGCCGGTAGAGCCGAGTGAGAGACGCTCGTTGTTGAGATAGATCCTCAGCATGACGGGTACTTTCCCGTCTTTGTTCACGTAGTTGCTTCTGAGATAGAAAGCGGTTCTGAATATGGTCTTCATACACATGACTGTTTTTGGCTGTAGCCATGATCTTCGAGAAGAAGTGTAGCCAAGACCTCTGCCGATTGTAGCCGGATACAGGTGTTTTGGCGTAAACGTCTTCTCTTCGATCACGCTTGCAAAGTTCCACATAGATAACTGAAAAACAGCTGTATATGAGTGCTCCCGACGGACTCTCTACGGACTCTTGGCTACAATTTTCATTTGGCCGAAAAAGTTGCAGCCAGATTGTAGCTGTTGGGGAGCATTTTGAGTGTTTCGGCCGCTTCAATACGTGCTCTGAAATGATAGGTAGGCACAAAAGAAAAGCGCCATAACTCATTCAAGTTATAGCGCTTACGTTTTCCCTAAAAGAGTCTCTGAATGTCTTTTTCAGAGCACCTCCGGCGGAAAGAGAGGGATTCGAACCCCCGGTACAGTCACCCGTACACCGCATTTCGAGTGCGGCCCATTCGACCACTCTGGCATCTTTCCTTTCGCTGAAGAGCGCGCAAATGTAAAATGATTTCTATACGCGCAAAGCATGGACGAGAATCTTCTACTCGAAGCGGATGGTGCGGGCGGGATTGATTTTGGTGATTAGGTATGAAGGTGCCAACATCATCAGCAACGAAACGGTGAGCGTACCGACGTTGATAAGCAGCCATGACCAGATGCTGAGACGGATGGGTACGGCGTCGAGATAGTAGATCGAAGGATCGAGAGTGAGTAGGCGAAATTGCCACTGCACCCAGCACAAGGCGAGTCCGATGACGTTACCCCAGAGCATACCGCGGCCGATCAAGAAGCTGGAGATATAAAGGAAGACACGCCGTAGGCTGCGATCCGGTTGGCCGACGGCTTTGAGGATGCCAATCATGTTTGTGCGCTCGAGGATGATGATCAGTAGACCGGAGATCATGGTGAATCCCGAGACTGCCATCATAAGTGCGAGGATCACGGCTACGTTCAGATCGAGTAGGTCGAGCCAATTGAAGATGATCGGGTTCAGCTCGCGGATGGAGCGGACGAAGTAGGTGTTGCCTGCGTTATCTCGACGGTTGAGGAGGAGGGCGTCGACACGTTCGGCGGTCTCGTCGAGACGATCGTAGTCGTCGACGAGTAGCTCCAATCCACTGACCGCGTCGGAGGGCCAGTCGTTCAGGGTGCGAATCTGTTCGATGTCGGCAAGGACGAAGAGCTGGTCGTAGTCCGAAAAGCCCGTATCGTAGATGCCACTGATGCGAAACTTGCGGGCCTTGATATCGTCCTGCACGAAGTAGGCAAGGAAGGAGTCGCCGCAACGTAGGCGGAGCAGGTCGGCCAGATAGCGCGAGATGAGCACATCGGTCGTCATCCGTCCTGGAGTGACGCTAAAGGGGCGGCCCTCCACGAGGTGCTTGCGGAAGAAGCCCCAATCGTAATCCGAACCAATGCCCTTCAGGACGATGCCTTGGAAATCGGTGTCGGTTTTGAGTAGCCCCGGCTTGGTGGCGAAGGCCTCGACGTGTCGCACGCCATGCGTCTGGCGGAGCATGTCCAGCAGACTGTCGCTCACGTGGATTGGGGCCGTCTCGTAAGATGAATTGCTGTCGAAATTGGTGATCTGGATGTGTGACCCGAAGCCGATCACCTTGTCACGCACCTCCTGCTTGAAGCCCACCACGATGGCCACGGTGAGGATCATGACAGCCAAGCCGATGGCAATGCCGGCCACAGCGATGCGCACCGCTGGCGGCGTGATGCGCGTCTTCCCTTGGTCGGCTTTGCCACCGAAGTGGATGCGTCGGGCGATAAACAGCTCAACGTTCATGACCCGACGCTTCCTTATGAATAGGTGTGGGCGCGGCCAAAGTCAACGCTTGTTCCATCTGTCACGATAGGTCGTAAGCGCAGCCTCCAAGACGTCGAGCGCGCGCGCCAGCTCGTCCCGTTCCAACACATAAGCGATGCGCACCTCATTGCGCCCGTAACCCGGGGTGACATAAAAGCCTGACGCAGGCGCCATCATCACCGTCTGCCCTTCGTACGAGAAGTCGCGGAGGCACCAGGCGCAGAACTTGTCGGCGTCGTCCACCGGCAACTTGGCTACCGTATAAAACGCGCCCATCGGCAGTGGCGAATAGCAACCCGGAATCTCGTTGATCCGCTTGACCAGAAAGTCACGTCGCTGGATGTACTCCTCATAAACGCCCTTGAGATACGACTCCGGTGCGTCGATCGACGCCTCGGCCACGATTTGCCCCAAAAGCGGCGGACTGAGGCGTGCCTGCGCCCATTTCATCACGCTTTTACGCACCCGCGCGTTCCTCGTCACGATCGCTCCGACGCGGATGCCGCACTCGCTGTAACGCTTCGACATGGAGTCGAACATGACCACATTCGGCTCGATGCCTTCGAGGTGGAACGACGAGACATAGGGCGCGTCCGTGTAGCGAAACTCGCGGTAGACCTCGTCCGAAAAGAGGAAGAGGTCGTGGCGGCGCACCAAGTCGCGGATGTGCTCCAGCTCCTCCCGCGTGTAGACATAGCCCGTGGGGTTGTTCGGGTTGCAGAGCAGGACGGCCTTCGTGCGCGGCGTGATGGCCTCTTCAAACGCTTCGATGGGGGGCAGTGCAAAGCCGTTATCGATGGAAGAGAGCACCGTCTTGACCACCGCACCGCACGACATGGCCATCGACATATAGTTGGCATAAGCCGGCTCCGGGATCAGGATTTCGTCACCCGGGTCGAGGCAGGCCAGAAAGACCAGCGTAAGGGCTTCGGAGGCGCCGGTGGTGATGAAAATCTCGTCCGGCGTGACCTCGATCGCAAACCGTCCGTAGTACTCCGCCATCTTTTGGCGCAGGCTGGGCAGCCCATCGCTCGGACAGTAACTAAGCACCTTTTTGTCGATCCGCCGCAGCGCCTCGAGGCCAACCTCGGGCGTCGGGATGTCGGGCTGGCCGATATTTAGGTGATACACTTTGATTCCTCTGGCTTTTGCTTCGTTGGCCAACGGCGCCAGCTTCCGTATCGGCGATTCGGGCATCTTGATACCCAATCGTGAGATCTCAGGCATTTCCTTATGAATTATTGAATTATAGGCCGCAAAAGTAGAAGCCTGATTGAGATCTTCGGAGTGTAGGAATCAATTTGAAAGTCCATAGACGGCTTTTTCGCGGCCATAAACGGATACGCTGCCCGTCGTCGTGGCTTCTCTCTCCGTCGAAACGTTCACTCCGTCCGAATCCGACCGATCCCCGCCTGAAAATCGCGTGACACCTGCTATGACAAGAATTTTTCCGTTGAAAATAGACCTTCATAGGCTATGAAAGTTTCTGTTCAAGTGTATAATGATTTTCATAGTCTATGAAAGCTCTTATTCAATCGTATGATGATCCTCATAGTCTATGAAAGCTCTTATTCGAGTGTATAATGATTTTCATAGGCTATAAAAGTTTATGTTCGAGTGTATAATAATTTTTCATAGGCTATAAAAGTTTATGTCCGAGTGTATAATAATTTTCATAGGCTATAGAGGCTCTTATTTGAGCGTATAATGATCCTCATAGTCTATGAAAGTTCTTATTCAAGTGTATAATGATTTTCATAGGCTATAGAGGCTCTTATTTGAGCGTATAATGATCCTCATAGGCTATGAAAGTTCTTATTCGAGTGTATAATGATTTTCATAGTCTATGAAAGTTCTTATTCGAGTGTATAATGATCCTCATAGGCTATGAGAGTTCTTATTCAAGTGTATAATGATTTTCATAGCAGATAAAAGGAGGTATACGAAAGGAGAGAGACCGTAATTCATCGCAGTAAGTCTTCGACGAAAGAGGAACGGCTGTCAACTGGGGATAATGCGCTTCCGACGGCATGAAACGAGGCAGAATACTCGCTAAACGAAGGCCGGATCGTCGTTGATAGGCCAAAAACACTTGGATGGACGGTAAAAATGGCTGAAAACCGCGCGCGAGGTTGACAAATTTCAATTTCTCGAACAGAAAGTTGCCTATGTGTAAAAGCGTATATCTTTGGCCGCGCAAAGGCAAAGAATCGATAGCATAAACATGTAGAATACGTGAAAATGAAAAATAGGTTGACTAAGCAGAGCAAGAAGGGACGGAGCCGAAACCATACGCGGGCCGTCAGCCTACGTTCTGCCATACCTTCAAGGCACTAATCAACAGATAATACCAATCAATTAAAAACGGAAGTATGAAAAGGAAGTTATTTATGCTGATGGCTCTATTCCTGATCGGAATAGGAGTTGCGATGGCTCAGACACAGGTGCAAGGCACTATCGTGGATGAGCAGGGAGAACCCGTGATCGGCGCTTCTGTGCTGGTGAAAGGCACCACCACAGGGACGGTGACAAACATCGATGGAGAGTTTGCACTGTCGGCACCGTCCAACGGAACGTTGGTGATCTCGTATGTGGGCATGCAGACGATGGAAGTCGCTGTCAGTCCGCGTATCCGAGTGATCCTTAGATCAGACGCCGAACTGCTGGACGAAGTCGTCGTCACCGGCTACGGTACGTTTAAGAAGAGCTCCTTCACGGGCTCGGCAGCGACGGTGAGCACGGACAAGCTGAAGGACGTGCCCGTGACGAGCGTGTCGGACAAGCTGGCCGGTAATGTAGCCGGTGTGCAGATCAATTCTGTGTCCGGTCAGCCCGGTGCCACGGAGAGCATACGCATTCGCGGTATGGGCTCTATCAATGCAGGCAACAATCCGCTCTATGTCATCGACGGTGTGCCAATGCTCTCAGGCGACATGTCTGGTTTCAATTATGCCGACGCCGGAACGAGTATCCTCTCCACGCTGAACAGCAACGACATTGAGAACATCACCGTAATTAAGGATGCTGCCGCCGCTTCGCTTTACGGATCGCGCGCCGCCAACGGTGTGATCGTCATCACTACGAAGAAGGGTAAGGCAGGAAAGACGGTCTTCAACCTAAAGGCCAACTGGGGTTTCTCTAACATGGCTGTGGATTATCGCCCAACATTGGACGGCGATGCACGTCGTGAAATGTTGCACTTCGGCTTGCAGAACTATGCTAAGTACAACGAAGGCAAATCGGACGCTGAGGCCAAGGCTTATGCAGATGCCAATATCGACACGTATGCCCCGAAACCCTGGTCGGGCTGGACGGACTGGCGCAAACAGCTGCTTCGCACGGGTAAGTATCAAAACTACGACGTCAGTGCACAGGGCGGTAATGAAAAGACGAAGTTCTACAGCTCCATTTCCTACTCCAAGCAGGAGGGTATCTTCGAGAACTCTGGGATGGATCGCATCACGGGTAGCGTGAACGTATCGCATCAAGCCAGCGACAAACTGACGATCGATGTCAACTCACTCTTTGGTTTCACAGACCAGAGCTCCGTCAGTGAGGGCTACAGCTACTCCAGTCCGATTATGGCTTTCTCGTCTATGGTCTCCCCTTCATCTTATCCATACAACAAGGATGGAACGTTGGCCAGCTACTTCCCCGCCATTGGTGACAGTTGGGCCAACCCACTTCGCGCCATCAAATACACATGGAATAAGAACAAGCTGACCCGCACCTTCAACACCCTCTCCGGTACATACACCATCATCAAGGGGCTGAAGCTGAAGGAAGTCCTCAGCTACGACTTCAACCAGAATGCGAGCTCTGCCTGGTGGAGCCCGAAGTCATTGGACGGTCATACGGCCAACGGCGTGTTCCAGAAATACATGATCAATACCTCCAAACTCAACACGCAGACACAGCTGACTTACGATCGCTCGTTCGACCGGGTACACAACCTGAGCGTCCTGCTGGGTTACGAGACGGAGGCATACAAACATGAGGATACCTACTCCGCAGGTAGCAACTATGCGAACCTTGAAGATCCGAAACCGGAAATCGAGAATGCAGCCACCAACAACTCGTCGAGTCATATCAGTGAGTACCGCATGCTGTCTTACCTCGGCCGTGTGGATTACAACTACGACTCCAAGTATTATGTGAGCGCGAGCTATCGCCGCGATGGTTCTTCACGTCTGGCTAAGGCTAACCGTTGGGGTGACTTCTGGTCGCTCTCGGGATCATGGCGTCTGACGAACGAACCTTTCATGGAGTCAATCCGTGAGAAGGTGACGGATACAAAAATCCGCGCCTCGTATGGTGTGAATGGTACGCAGCCGTGGCGCTACTACGACTTCCTGCCCGTCTACAGTTTCGGCTATAACTACGACGGCCAAGTCGGAACAAGCGAATCGACGCCAGGTAATGCCAATCTGAAGTGGGAGAAGAACTATGCTTTCAACGCTGGTATCGACCTCACATTTTTCAATCGCTTTACCCTGACCGTAGAGTGGTATACCCGTAAAACGCAGGATCTTCTTATAGAACGCCCCATTTCCGGAACCGTTGGCTTTGTGAACAGCTATAACGAGGCGAATGAGCTGGTGAACATCGGTGCGATGCGTAATAGCGGTATTGAATTGGAGTTGCGCTCCACCAATGTGCAGAAGAAAGACTTCACATGGAGCACGACCCTGACACTGGCCCATAACAAAAACAAGGTCTTGACGCTCGATGGAAAGCAGAATCAGATTCCTGACGGTCGTGTTGTTCACCGTATCGGTGAGCCTTACAATGCCTTCTACGCTTATGAATATGCCGGCGTAGACCCGAAGACGGGAAAGGAACTGTATTACAAGAACACGAATGATGAGCATGCTCGCGAAACGACTACAGACGAGAGTCAGGCAAGAAAGACCATCATAGGGTATGCAGACCCGAAGGTGACAGGCGGCTTGACGAATACTTTGACGTGGAAGTTCATCGACTTGAACTTCACCTTCACCTATTCCTTCGGAGGTAAGCTATACGACGGTGTAAACTGGCTCCACTCTAATGGTGGCGGTAGATACCTCATGTATGGCGCCATTCCGTCGTACTACAAGAAGGAAGATACGTGGCAGAATCCGGGTGATAACGCCAAATTGCCACTCTTCTCCACTGCCAACAGAGCCGTTCACTCCTCTCGCTGGTTGCTCTCCTCTGATCATGTCCGCCTGAAGAATCTCACCTTAGGATTCACCCTGCCGACCAAACTGGCCAAGAAGGCGGGCTTTGACAGGATCCGCGCCTATATGTCGGGTAACAATCTGCTAACCTTCAAATCGAAGGACCTCTATGTAGATCCGGAAAACACGCCCAGTGGCGTTGTCTATTTTAGGGCTCCGGCCATGCGCACAGTGACTTTCGGTGTAGAATTAGGCTTTTAATCAATCAGTAAAAACAGAATACCAACATGAAAAGGATTTCGATAAAGAATATCGCCCTCTTTGCAGCCACCGCACTGTTGTTGAACGCTTGCTCGGGCGACTGGCTCGATCTGGAGCCATCGGATGGTATCGGTACCGAGAATGCCCTGACGGATTTAGGAAAACTGAATGCCGCGCGGATCGGTATGTATGACGGGTTGCAGGGCGACCACACGTATACTCAGTACTATACCGCTCGTATGATCTATTACGGCGATGTGCGTGGTGACGACATGCAGGCGCAAAGTGCTGGTAAGCGCACCTCTTCGGTGTATGAGATGAACTATTCCGTCAGCGATGCCCCGGATATTTGGTTCACGCCTTACCGTGTGCTTCGACGTGCCAACAACATCATTGCTGCCGTGGAAGGCAGTGTGGTGAAGCCCAAAGTGGAGAGTGAACAGGCTAATATTGATAGGATATACAGCGAAGCCCTCGTGGTGCGTGCCCTCATCCACTTCGATTTGGTCCGTGTCTACGGCTATCCTTATACGATGGATGGCGGTGCCAGCCTCGGTGTGCCCATCGTTTTGAAGCCACTGGCAACAAACGCCCTGCCACAGCGAAACACCGTGAAGGAAGTCTATGAGCAAGTGGTCAAAGACCTACGCAAGGCTATCGATGACAACAAGCTCTACAAGACGATGACAAATGGTTACATCAACCATTGGACAGCCAAGGCCCTCTTGGCGAGGGTGTATCTATATATGGGCGACAATGCGAATGCACGCAAAGAGGCCGTGGAGGTAATCGAAAACTCGCCGTATAAACTATGGACGAACGAAGAGTATGCCGCCAACGTGTGGGATAAAACCTCTGGCGCGCACAACAAGGAGATGCTCCTTGAGCTGCTCAACACCAGCACGGACGACTATACCGACCGCGAGGGTATTGCCTACCTGTACAATGAATTCGGTTACAACGATGCCATCGCTACGAAGAGCTTCTGCGAGCTACTACAGGCCGACTCCAACGACGTGCGCCTGACAGCCATGCTGGCATCACGCGACGAGGACATGCAGAAAAAGTTCGGTCAAGACAAGGTCTGGATCAACAAGTTCCCGGAGAATAGTCAGGGTGAAATGCGTCTGAATAACGTCCCCATCCTCCGTCTTTCGGAGACTTATCTGATTGCTGCCGAGGCCTCAGCCAAGCTGAATGACAAGGCGGCAGCCGCGAAGTATCTGAACGCCATTGTGCAGCGTGCAAACCCGAAGGCTACACCTGTATCTGAGGCTGATGCGACGGTAGATAGGATCCTTATCGAGCGTCGTAAGGAGCTGGTTGGCGAGGGTCATCGTTTCTTCGACGCCATGCGTAACAATCAGACGATTGTACGCTACACGGACGAGGCGAAAAAGGGCTATCACTACACGCTGACGATGCCCCAGTCTCGCAAATTCGATCGGACTTACTTCCGTATCGTTTTACCCATTCCCGAAGCTGAGACGGATGCCAATGCCGATATCAAGCAGAACCCCGGCTATTGACCGGAAGCCATTCGGCGGGGGCTGATGCGTTGCATCGGCTCCGCTTGAAGCAATCGAAAGGCAGCAGAGAGACAGCGATGTCCCTCGGCTGCCTTTGTTACGTTTGGGCGGTTACCGATCCTCGACGAGATCGGCCAGGGTGGCGCCGACGAAGGTCGTAAGATCGTTGGGGGAGAGCTTGAGTTGCAGGCCGCGACGGCCCGCACTGACGTAGATGTGTGGATGCTGGGTGCAGGACTCGTGAATGTAGGTCGGGAGGGGTTTCTTCATGCCGATGGGCGAGCAACCGCCGCGGATATAGCCCGTGGCGGGGAGCAGCTCTTTCATTGGTAGCATGGATACGTGCTTATTGCCCGACACGTGTGCTGCCTTTTTCAAGTCTACCTCGGCATTGCCAGGGACGACACAGACAAAGAGTCCGTTTCGGTCGCCACGGAGGACGAGCGTCTTGAAAACTTGCGCGATGTCCTCGTGCAACTGCTCGGCCACATGTGTCGCCGCCAAATCGTTCTCGTCCACCTCGTAAGGGACTGTCTCATAGATCACGCCCGCCTTGTCCAATAGTCTGGCGGCATTTGTCTTCTTCTCAGTTTTCATTGTTCGTAAATTGCTCTGTGATAAGACCATTCAAAAAATGTACCACCTTTCCCCCACCCTCAAAAAAACACTCCAGAAAAGGATTCCTCCTTGACTCCTCATCAAAAAAGTACCTCCGGAAAGGACTCTCCTTTTCCCAGCTCTCAAAAAAGTATCAGGGAAAGTGATTCCTCCTCGACTCCTCCTCGAAAAAGTATCCCCAAAAAGGATTTCCTTTTCCCCCACCCTCAAAAAAGTATCCACGAAAAGCATTCCTCTTAGAATCTCCCTCGAAAAAACACTTCAGAAAAGGATTCCCCCTTGAATCTCCCTCAAAAAAGTATCTCCAAAAAGGAATCCCCTTCGGCTCACCCTTGAAAAAATATCCCAGAGAAGGATTCCTCTTTTCCCAGCCCTCAAAAAAGTACCCCCAAAAAGCATTCCCCCTCAACCCGTCCTCAAAAAAGTATCCACGGAAAGGATTCTCCCTTACCATCTCCTCGAAAAAATATCCACGAAAAGTATTCCCCATTGGCTACTCCTCAAAAAAACACTCCAGAAAATGATTCCCTCTCGATCCGTCCTCAAAAAAGCATCCCAGAAAAGGACTCCCCTTTATCTCACCCTCAAAAAAATACCCCAGAGAAGGATTCCCCCTTAACTCCTCATCAAAAAAGTATCCGGGAAAAGGATTCTCCCTTGACTCCTCATCAAAAAAGTACCTCCCAAAAGGACTCCCCTTGACCTCACCATCAAAAAAACACTCCAGAAAAGGATTTCCCCTTGAATCTCCCTCGAAAAAGTATTCCCGAAAAATATTCCTCCTTTGCTCCCTCTCGAGAAAACATCTCCGAAAAGGATTCTCTTTTATCTCATCTCCAAAAAAGTATCCGAGAAAATGATTATCCCTTGACTACTCCTCAAAAAAGTACCTCCGAAAAGAATTCCCCTTCACCACACCCTCGAAAAAATATCTCCGAAAAAGAGAATCCGTTTGTCCGATCTCAAGAAAATGGATCAGAAAAGGATTCATGGGTAGAGGATGACTCCGATCCTTGCCACGAATGACTTAGGAGATGAGGCCCCAATTCATGCGCCGACGAAAGAGGGTATTCAGGCGGGCGTTGAGTAGGGCGTTCTCGGGCGAGGTGAGATTCGGGTCGGCGTCGAGAATGCGAGAAGCGACGTCGCGGGCTGTGCGGAGGATACCGCCATCCTGAGCCAGATCGGCGATGCGAAGCGATAGGCCGTCGCCACTCTGCTGCGTGCCCTCCATATCACCCGCACCGCGGAGCTTCAGGTCTTCCTCGGCGATGCGGAAACCATCGGACGTGGAGACAATGATTCCGAGCCGTTTACGCGTAACCTCGCTCAGTTTGTAACCCGTCACCAGGATGCAATACGACTGTTCGGCACCCCGGCCTACGCGTCCCCGGAGCTGATGGAGTTGCGATAGCCCAAACCGTTCCGCACTCTCGATGACCATGACAGATGCGTTCGGTACATTCACGCCCACCTCGATGACGGTTGTGGCGACGAGGATCTGCGCCTCTCCGCGGATAAATTTTTGCATCTCGGCCTCCTTCTCCTTCGCTTTCATCTTCCCGTGCACCATGCAGACGGTGCACTCCGGGAAAACCTCGCGAAAAGTTTCGTAGCCCTGCTCGAGGGCCTTGTAATCCATCGTTTCGTTTTCCTCGATCAGGGGGTAGACCACGTAAACCTGACGCCCGCGACTAATCTCGGTGCGGAGAAAGGTGTACAACTCGGCCTTTTTGGCGTCGTAGCGGTGGACGGTCTTGACAGGCTTGCGGCCGGGCGGTAGCTCGTCGATGACGGACACGTCGAGATCGCCGTAGACGGTCATGGCCAGGGTGCGCGGTATGGGCGTCGCGGTCATGATGAGTACGTGCGGCACGTAGGTGCTCTTCACCCAGAGCTTGGAGCGTTGCTCGACGCCAAAGCGATGCTGCTCGTCGATGACGGAGAGACCAAGCCGGTGGAAGACTACGGCGTCCTCGATGAGTGCATGAGTGCCGATGAGGATGTCCACCTCGCCTGAGGCCACGGCCGGAAGCAGTGCCGACCGCCGTCGCTTCGTCGTCGAGCCGGTGAGAAGCTCCACCCGCACGCCTATGTCGCCGAGCAATTCTCGCAAAGTGGCAAAGTGCTGCCCCGCCAGAATTTCCGTGGGCGCCATGAGGCAGGCCTGGCAACCGTTGTCCACGGCCAGGAGCATAGCCATGAGGGCGACGAGCGTCTTCCCGCTACCCACGTCGCCTTGGAGCAGGCGATTCATCTGCCTTCCGCTCCTCATGTCGTCGTGGATCTCGTGCACGACCCGCTTTTGCGCGCCGGTTAAGGCAAAGGGTAGGCGGTTGGCATAGAACGCATTGAAGGCTTTGCCTACGCGTGGGCAAGGGATTCCCCGCAACTTGTTGCGGCGGAGAGTCGCCGTGCGCAGGATATTGAGTTGGATGT
>QWCT01001383.1_pt1 | contig 13388 bp, 14 predicted proteins | sample 1972681 | NCBI WGS metagenome assembly QWCT01 (sample SAMN09866701, study PRJNA288562) | Human oral metagenome isolate pre3_saliva, whole genome shotgun sequencing... | isolation source: mouth | host: Homo sapiens | place: USA: California | reverse complement strand
ATATATAATAAATAATGTGTTTATGAGGTGATATTTAATGAAATGGTTAAGATCTTCGTTATTCAAAAATAATAGTGATACTTTTGTTTTTGAAGAAAATATAAATGTTAAAGTAGAACACTATGATAACTCTCTAAAAGATATTAGAGATGTTGTTGTTAGTGGAAAATTAACTCGAGGTGGACAAGATAAAATCTATGCCGATCTATTAATTAAAGGAAACTTCGAAATGATTTCAGGAAAAACACTTAAAGAAGTGGTTGTTCCATTTGAAATTGAAGAGAGAGAAGAATACGTTGATAAGTCTGTATTTGCAGGCGAAGAGGTATTCGACGTTAATTTAATGGATATGTATATTGACTTAACACCTTTAGTAAATGAGCTTATAATTTTAAATATTCCAATAACTACTTCTGATGAAGAAGAGTTAGAAATGGTTTCTGGTAATGACTGGGAAGTGGTTAATTGGAGGAAATTAACTATGGCAGTTCCTTTTAGAAGAACATCAAAAACAGCTAAAAGAAAAAGAAGAACTCACAAAAAACTATCTGCACCATCAATTACTATCGATGCAACAACTGGTAACTACGTAATGGGTCACCGTGTTGATAGAAAAACTGGTATGTACAAAGGTAGACAAGTTCTAGACGTTAAATAATTTAAATATTACCAAACCCTAAGGAGGTGTCCTTAGGGTTTTTTTATGTTTAAAATTAAGTTAAGTAAATGAAATATATGAGATTTGCATTTAAAGATTTAAATTTATATTAAAAATGAATAGAAAATAAATCTTTAAATTTGTATTAGTAAGTTGTATAATAAATATAAGGATATAGAATATTATTTCTTAATTGTTTAGGAATATGAAAAGAGGACTTTATTATGACAAATTATGGAATTGTTGGAACAGGTTATTTTGGTGCAGACTTAGCTCGTTCATTAGAGAAAATAAAAGATGCAAAGGTGACTGCAGTTTTTGATCCGGAAAATGGAGAGAAGGTTTCTAGGGACAAAAAATTGTTTGTCGTTGGAAGAGTTGGTTGGTCTAGATGAGGTAGATTGTGTTATCGTCGCAACACCGAGTAATTTACATCGTGAGCCAGTATTATTAGCCGCTAAGAATGGTAAACATGTATTCTGTGAAAAACCAATCGCTTTATCTTATGAAGATTGTAAGGTTATGGTTGAAACTTGTCGAGAAAATAATGTGATTTTTATGGCAGGTCATATTATGAACTTTTTTAATGGAGTACGTCACGCAAAAGAATTGATTAAGCAAGGGAAAATAGGAGATGTAATATTTTGTCATGCTGCAAGAACAGGATGGGAAGAAAAACAAGAAACTGTTTCTTGGAAAAAAAATCGATCACAATCTGGAGGACACTTATACCATCACATTCATGAACTTGATTGTATTCAATTTATTATGGATGGTCTACCGGAGCAAGCAACTATGATAGGCGGAAATGTATGTCATGTCGGTGAAAATTTTGGTGATGAAGATGATTTCTTAATAGTTAATCTGGAATTTTCTAATAAACGATATGCAGTACTTGAATATGGGAATGCATTTAGATGGGGTGAACACTATGTCCTTATAGAAGGTACAAAAGGAGCTATAAAATTAGATTTATATAATACTAAAGGTACTTTAAGAGTGGTGGGAGAAGGAGAGAGTTATTTCTTAATCCATGAATCAAAAGAAGAAGATGATGATAGAACGGCTATTTATACAGGTAGAGGAATGGACGGAGGAATAGCTTATGGAAATCCTAATGTACGTTGTCCACTTTGGTTACAAAGCTGTATAGATAAAGAAATGTTGTATTTGCATAATATTTTGAATGGAGAAAAAGTATCAAAAGAATATGAAAAACTATTAAATGGTGTCGCAGCTCTAGAGTCAATTGCGACTGCTGATGCATGCACATTGTCTTTAAAAGAAAGTAGAAAAGTAGAGTTGAGAGAAATAGTGAAATAGAAAATAAGAGACTAATAAAAACAATACTCCAAGAGAAATTCTCTTGGAGTATTGTTTTTATAATATTAATCTAAGTATCCTAATTTTTTAATTAGTTCTGCAGTTAAAACAGCTCCACCAGCTGCCCCACGTAATGTATTGTGAGAAAGTCCCACGAATTTGTAATCGAATAGGTTATCTTCGCGAAGGCGTCCTACAGTAATTTGCATACCTTTTTCGTTATCACGGTCTAGTACTGGTTGTGGACGATCGTTTTCTTCATAATATTTAATGAATGGAGTTGGTGCTAGTGGTAATTCATGTTTAGCAATTTCAGGAACATGATTTTTAATTTTTTCAACTAAAGTTTCTAATCCTGGATTATTTTCTAAATTGAATGATACACAAGCAAGGTGACCGTCAAGAACTGGAACACGAATACATTGAGCTGATAGTTTCATAGAATCATCTGGAACGATTTTTCCATCAACTACTTTACCAAAGATTTTAAGTGGTTCTTTTTCACTTTTCTCTTCTTCTCCTCCGATGTAAGGAATGATGTTCTCTACCATTTCAGGCCATTCGTTGAAAGTTTTTCCACTTCCTGAGATAGCTTGATATGTGCAGATAGATGCTTCTTTAACACCGTACTCTTTAATTGCTTCAAAGATAGGTACATAGCTTTGAATTGAACAGTTAGGTTTTGTAACGATAAATCCTTTTTTAGTTCCAAGGCGTTCTCTTTGTGCAGGAAGAACATCTAGGTGAGCTGAGTTAATCTCTGGAATAATCATCGGTACATCATCTTTATTTCTGTTCGCAGAGTTGTTAGAAACAACTACTACTTCACGTTTAGCATAATCTTCTTCAAGTTTGATTAAAGCTTCTTTATCAAGGTTGATGGCACAGAATACCATATCAATCCCTTCAGAAACTTTGTCAATTCTGTATAAGTCTTCAACAACTAATTCTTTAGTGTATTCAGGAACAGCGTGGTCTAATTTCCAACGACTTTCCATAAGTTCTCCATATTTTTTACCAGCAGAACGAGGTGATGCTGCTAATTTTACTACATCGAAGTATGGGTGATTTTCTAATAATACTAATAGGCGTTGACCTACCATTCCTGTTGCCCCTAGAACGGCTACTTTTGATTTTTGCATAATAAATTTCTCCTTTATTTATATAAAATTATTTCAAAATGAACTCCTTCTTTGTAATGAAAGAAGAAGTTCTAATATTTATAGCATATTAATTTAGAACTACTGTTCCTTCTTTATCAACTTTTAATAAGATAGCTTGCCAGTTATATTTTAATTTAGCAAGTTCAGTTTTTATTTTTTCTATATTGTTAGTATCACTAACGATATTCATTAATGTAGAACCACTTCCAGAAATGAAAAATGCTGAACTATCAATTTTTTCACAGATTTCTCTTACTTCATGATATTCATGTATTATTTCTTTTCTGTAAGGTTCATGGATTTTATCTCCCATAACCTTTTTAAGAATTTCCAAGTCATAAGTTTCAAATGCCTTAATAACCGAACCAATACGCGACATTGAGTAAATAGCATCTTGAAGTTTAATTTCTTTTGGCATTACCTTTCTAGCTTCTTCAGTAGAAGTTTCGAAGTTTGGTATTAGTGCCAAGAAGTTAAATCTTTCATCGACTTCGTATCTTACAGTTACCGCTTCTTTACTATCAGTAGTGCAAGATGAACTTAAACTTCCGAAAATAGCAGGTGAAACATTATCAGGGTGTCCTTCGATTTCGTTAGCTATTGTAAAGATTTCTTGTTTATCAATAGGTGTGTCAGTTAATAAGTATGCACCATAAATTCCAGCAACTACACATGTAGAGCTACTACCTAAACCACGGCTAATTGGTACATCATTTTCGATAGATATTCTAACACCAGAAATATCTTTGTTTAATTTTTTTAATGTAGTCAGTAATGTTTGATATACTAGGTTATTTTCATTTGAAAAACGTTCTTCAAATCCTTCAAATTCAAGTCCACTGTCTAATTTCTCGAATTTGAATGTAGTGTAAAGTGTTAAAGCTACACCAAGGCTATCAAATCCACATCCAACATTCGCAGAAGTGGCAGGTACACGAACACTTACCATTATAAATCACCTAGTTTCTCTAAGATGTATTTCTTCATGTCTTCTTTATTAATTACATCTTTATGTCTAATTTCTTTTTTATCAAGATCTCTTAAGTTCTCAGGGATAACTACCTTAGTTTGCTCGTGAAGTTTGTTCATAAGAGTAAATTCGTCTTCACCTTGTGTTTCGAATAAAGAAGAGTAGACACTTTCTGTGAATTTATATGGAGATGCTGTTGACAGTACAATACTAGCATGCTCATTATCTAAGTTTTCAAGAAGAACTTTATAGGCTACCGCAGTGTGTGTATCTAGTAGGTAGTTATCTTTTTCATAGATAGCTTTGATAGTTTCTTTAGTTTGTTCGTCATCAGCAAATCCAGCTTGGAATTTATCTTTAATCTTAGCTAGCACGTCACCAGTAACTTCAAAACGCCCAGTTTCTTTTAAATCTTTCATAAGCTTAGCGATATATTCATTATCACAACCGCTAACGTAGTAAAGTAGACGCTCTAAGTTACTAGAAATTAAGATATCCATACTTGGTGATACTGTTTTTAAGAAGTCTCTGTTCTTATCATACGCACCAGTCGTTAAGAAATCATAAAGTACATTATTGTTGTTGCTTGCACAGATTAATTTGTTAATAGGTAAACCGATTTCTTCAGCATAGTAACCAGCAAGAATGTTACCGAAATTACCAGTAGGTACAACAAAGTTTACTTTATCATTTAATTTTATTTTATTTGTATTTACTAGGTCTAGGTATGAAACAACGTAATAAACTACTTGAGGAATAAGGCGTCCGATGTTGATTGAGTTTGCACTTGATAACTTAATGTTTTTAGAAAGTAGTTCTTTTTTGAATTCTTCATCAACAAATAGTTCTTTGATTCCACTTTGAGCATCGTCAAAGTTTCCGTGAATTGCACAAACTTTCGTATTTTTCCCTTCTTGAGTTTGCATTTGTGTTTTTTGTACTGTACTTACACCATCGTTAGGGTAGAAGACCATAATTTTTGTTCTATCTACATCCTTGAAACCTTCTAGAGCAGCTTTACCAGTGTCTCCACTAGTCGCAGTTAAGATAAGAATGTCATTTTCATCTTCTACTTTTGTTAAAGCAGTTTTTGTTAGTTGTGGAAGAAGTGATAGACCAACATCTTTAAATGCACTAGTAGGTCCATTGAATAATTCAAGGATATGTCCGTCTTCTAATTCTACTAGAGGAGTGATGTTTTCGTGAGAAAATTTACCTCTATATGCTTCCTCAACACATTTTTTAATTTCTTCGTCGCTAAAATCTACAAAAAGTCTTAACACTGCTTCAGCCACTTCGTAATAACTTTTTCCGATTAGTTTTTCTAAGTCTAATTTATTTTTTCCTAAATCTCTAAAAACGAAAAGTCCACCTTCTTCACTTAAACCTTGAAGAATAGCTTCACTTGGATTTAATTTTCTATTAATATCTCTTGTACTTTCGTAAATCATTTAAAATCTCCTTGCTTTATCGTTGTATATATGATACAATGTTCTTTGTAAAAATACAAGTGTTTTTTATAAAAAGAACTTTAATTTTTTTTATAACTATAATTTTACACCAAAATAGGTTATAAAAACAGTCGAAATAATCAAAAAATTGAAATTTTTTGAAAATTCTTGATATTAAATAATTGACATAAGAAAATACTTGTTAAACTTTTAAATAAAATTGAAAATAAGTATTGAAATTAGGAGAAAATAATAATGAAAATAGCGATTTTAGGATATGGAACTGTAGGTAGTGGAGTTTATGAGATAATAACAAATGGAAATACAGAGGAATTAAAGAAATTAGAAGTGAAGAGTGTTTTTGCAAGAAGCCGTGATAAGATGCATCTAGCTACTGATGATATTAATGAAATTATTAATGATGAAGAAATTTCAGTAGTTGTTGAGTGTCTTGGAGGACTTAACCCTGCGTATGACTTCATTAAAAGATCATTAGAGAATGGGAAACATGTAGTTACAGCAAATAAAGCTGTTGCTGCAAAATATTTAGACGAATTTGTTGAATTAGCTGAGAAAAATAATGTGAAGTTTATTTTTGAAGCTAGTGTAGGTGGAGGGATTCCTTGGCTTGTAAACTTAGAAAGAACTAGACGTGTTGATGATGTAAAACGTGTATATGGTATCTTTAATGGAACAAGTAATTTTATTCTTGATAATATGTATAGAAATGATCAAGAATTTGATTCTACATTAAAAACAGCACAAGATTTAGGATATGCAGAAGCTGACCCAAGTGCTGATGTAGATGGTGGAGATGTTGTGAATAAGATTATCTTAAGTAACGCACTTGCTTTTGATATTCATGTTCAACCTGATTTCCCTACATATTCTATGAGAAATATTACTAAAAATGATATTGACTACTTAAAGCAATATGATTTAGCTGTTAAATATATTGGAGAAACAAATGTAGAAGGTGGTAAGTATGAAACTTCTGTAATGCTTTCTATTTTTGGGAAAGAATCTCAAGAAGCTGCTGTTCCTCTAAATAACAATATTATTTCTTTAGATGGATCATTTATCGGAGAACTTAAGTTCTATGGACAAGGTGCAGGGAAATTCCCAACAGGAAATGCGATTGTTCAAGATATAGTAGACATTAATGAAAGTTCAACAAGAGTTGATGTTGTAATTAAGAACGACTTATCTTATTCAGAAGAACTGACTAGAAGAAATTATTTAGTTCGTTCATCTATAGAATTATCAGGGGAACTGGTAGAGAGTGTTGAGCAGTATAAAGGGAATTTCTATGTGAAAACAAAAGAGATTTCATTAAAACAACTTACTAATTTAGTTGATGAAGTGAAAGAAAAAGATAGTAGTTTTGTTGTCGCTAAATTCCATAAATAATAAAATGATTATTGCAAATAAAATTTAGATTTTTCAGAAAATTCATTGATTTTTTTGTAAATAGTTATATAATATATATTAGAAATAGAAAATACAAATAACACAAATAGAAAAAGGAGTTAAAATGGTTAGAGTATCAAAATTTGGTGGGAGTTCGGTAGCGAGTGCTGAGCAATTTAAAAAAGTAAAAAATATTGTGGAACTTGATGATGCACGTCGTTTTGTTGTAGTAAGTGCTGTAGGGAAAGCAAATAAAGAAGATAATAAGGTAACAGACTTATTATACCTATGTTATGCGCATACTAAGTACAATATTAATTTTGATAATATCTTTAAAATGATTGAAGATAAATTCGTAGCAATCAAAAACGAATTAAACTTAAAATTCGATATTGAAGGAGAACTGGCTAAGTTAAAAGCGGAAATTAGTAAAGGAATCGATGAAGAGTACCTAGTAAGTCGTGGTGAGTATTTAACAGCTTTATTAATGGCTGAATATTTAGGATATCATTTTGTTGATGCTAAAGACTTAATTTTTTACAATTATCAAGGTGAGATTGATTTTGAGAAAACTCAAGAAGCTTTTGATGCTGTTGTAAAAGAATATGATCGCCTTCTTATTCCAGGATTTTATGGAAGTAGACCGAATGGAGAAATTAAGATTATGACTCGTGGAGGAGGAGATGTTAGTGGAGCGATTGTCGCTAATATTGCGAATGCCAGTGTTTATGAGAACTGGACTGATGTATCTGGAATTTTAATGGCAGATCCTCGTATTATAGAAAATCCACACGAGATTAAAGTTATTAGTTATACAGAACTTCGTGAACTTTCATATATGGGTGCAAGTGTTCTTCATGAAGAAGCAATCTTCCCAGTTCGTGATAAAGATATTCCAATCCAAATTCGTAACACAAATGATCCTACTGCTGAAGGAACTATTATCTCAGATAATAAACACCTTGATGAGAAACAAATTGTTACAGGGATTGCAGGGAAAAAAGATTTCTCAATTATTACGATTAAAAAACGTCACATGGCAAATGAAGTTGGTTTAATTGGGAAAGCACTTAAGATTTTTGAAGACTTTAATGTTAGTATTGAGCATATTCCTAGTGGAATTGACTCATTCTCTGTAGTTGTAGAAACTGGTAATGTGAGACCATTTATTCATGAGTTAGTAGCTAAAATTAAATCTGTTTTAGAAGCGGACGAGATAAATGTAACTCACGAAATTTCGCTTATTGCTACAGTTGGTGAGAGAATGAAAAATACAAAAGGATTATCTGGCAGATTATTCAAAGCTTTAGGAGAAGCTGGGGTAAATATTGCATTGATTTCACAAACTAATGATGAAATTAATATTATCGTAGGTGTTCATAACGATGATTACGAAAAAACTATAAATACTATTTACTCAGAATTTAAGTAAGAATATAGCTTCTTGTCTAGTTTTAGTCAAGAAGCTATTTATTATTATATTATTTGAGGTGATTTTATGAAAATTTTACAGATTATGTGTCATCCAGATTATAATGGAGAACATAGAGTTTCTAATATTTTGGCGAAAATCGGTGAAAATGAATTAATCGACAAAGGCTTTAGTAGTATAGAAAAAATTAATTTATATGATCCGAGTGTTCATATTCCAGTCATGGATAAGTTTATGTTCAATTATGAAGGAGAAAAATTAACTGAAAAAGAACAACGTGATAAAATTAGACAAAAAGAGATTCTAAATCAATGGAAAAGTGCTGATGCAGTGTTTATTTATATGCCACTTCATAATTTTAACGTAGTATCAAAATTTAAAGACTATGTAGATAATATCGTAATAGTAAATGAGACATTTAAATGTGAGGAAGAATCTTTAATAGGTTTAGATAATTCTAATAAACAAATAACCTTTGTCATAACAAGTGGGGGAGAATTTGATAAGTATATTCAATATATTAATCTGGACTTTGCAGTTCAATATGTTTGGGGAATATTTAGTGTAATAGGAATAGGTAAAGTAAAAGTTCTAAGAGTAGAAGGATTAGATTTAGCATTTAATAATAAAAAAGATATAGTAGAAAAGGGTATACGTGAGTTAGAAGAGTGGATAGAAGAATTTTCGAGAAAGAATAAAAAATAAGCTAAGAAGGAATAAGAGACTGTTTAATATGGTTTCAGATTCCTTCTTATCTTTATTTAATATCAAATTCTAGTTGTTTTTCTTTAGATGATAGAATTTTGAATTGACCATTTGTTAGGTTAGCAATCCAATTTTCAAAGTTATCATAATCTTCCTGCATAACATAGATTGTATAAACGATTTTGTCGGTATATTCTAGGTTGTTTACGATAAAATTAGTTTTTCCAATTTCATACTCTATTTTTCCGTTAAGGCTGTAGTCCAACTCTAGTCTAACTTCGAATGCATCTTTTCGTTCTACTAATGTTGCATTTTTTAGTGCATTAATTACACCGCCACCGTAGGCTCTAACTAAACCACCGGTTCCTAGCTTAGTTCCACCGTAGTATCTGATAACTGTTGCACAAACATTTTTTATTTCATTTTTTACTAGTACATCTAACATCGGAGCTCCAGCAGTTCCACTTGGTTCACCATCATCGTTAGCACGAGTAATTTCGTTATTGTCACCATATACATAACAAGAACATACGTGTGTAGCATCGTAGTGTTTTTTCTTCATTTTTTGAATAAATTCTCTAGCTTCTTCTTCGCTATTGATTCTAATTAGATTAGTAATAAATGTAGATTTTTTCTCAACAAATTCATCGTATGAATCTTCTTTGATTGTAATAAATTTTTTCGCCATAGTACCTCCTTTGTAATTTATAATTTGCTGAATTTACTATATTAATTATGATGTATTATAAATAAAATGTCAATAATTAGAATGTATTTCTCATCATACTACTTGACAAATTATACTATGTAATATATAGTATTATGTGAAAGGAGATATTCGAATGGAAGCTCAATTAAAAAGAGGTTTATTGGAAATATGTGTTCTTGCTACTTTACGTAATTCTGAATCATATGGGTATAAAATTATAAAAGATGTTTCAAATGTAATTCCTATATCGGAATCAACGTTATATCCAATCTTAAAACGCTTGGAAGCAAACGATTGTGTTACCTCATATTCGGTGGAACATAATAGTAGACTAAGAAAATATTATAAAATTACAGATGTTGGTCTTAATAAAATTCAGGAATTTCTTATAGACTGGAAAGTAATAAGTAATGCACATAAATATATATTAGGAGATGAAAAACATGAATAAGACACAGTTTTGCGCTCTTTTGGAAAATAAATTAAAACCATATTTATCGCCAAAAGAGATGTATAAAACACTCAATTTTTTCGAAGAAATGATTGATGATCGTATTGATGAGGGCTTAAGTGAAGAAGAAGCTGTATCGCAATTAGGGGATATTAATATCATCGTTGATCAAATTTTAGATGAACATAATATTGAGAAAAAACAAACAAAACTAGTATGGAGGTTTGTACCACGAAAAATCCCTACAGAGCTCGGCTTTATTATTACCATATTATTACTTCCTGTTTGGATAACTATATTTGCTCTAGGTGCTAGTCTTTTTATAGTTATTCTATCTATAATATTCAGTATTGTACTTACTATTATAGCTATTTTCATTGGTGGAATCTTATTAATATTAAAATCCCCATTTTATCTTATTTATGAAAGAAATATTTCGTATTTCTTAGATACTTTAGGATTTGGATTTGTTAATACAGGGATCGGTTTAATTGGTATTTATTGGTTGCTAAAAATACATAAAAAATCGCGTCGAGATGGTGTAAGCATTAGAACAATTTTCGTGAAGATTTTCAAAAAAGAGGTGTATATAAATGAATAAATTTATAAAAATTTCTATTAGTTTTATAATTTTTGGACTAGTATTGATTGGATTAGCAACTTACTTAAATAATGGTCATATACCTAGATTTTCTTCTAATTCAGAGAAAAAGAATTATTCTGTCTCAGTTAATGATGTTAAAAACTTAGATATAGATATCATTGATTCTGATGTAACCATAGAAGAGAATACTGTTTCTAAAAATATAGAAATAGAATACTATACTGCTCTAGAACGTAAAGTTAATATAGAGCACATAGGAAATAAGTTATCTATAAAAGAAAATAAAAATATTGTGGGTATTAATTTTAATTTCTTTACTGAAAAAAGAAAACTTATTATAAAAATACCTAAATCTTCTAATATCGATATCAGTTCAGTTAATAAAATAGGAGATTATTTTATCAAGAATCTAGATATTAAATCCCTTATAATTAATAGTAAACTAGGTGATGTATATATAACTAATATTTCAGCTTCAGATGCTGATATTAAATTAGCAACTGGAAATTTAAATATAGATAACTTAAATAGTAAAAATAATTCTCTAAAAATTAATGTTGCTACAGGAAATGTTAAATTAAATAATATTAATGATTTAAAAGATATTAGTGTTGATAATAAAACAGGAGATACAGATCTGTCATCATCAATAATAAAAAATATTAATATAACAAATAAACTAGGAAATATTAAGGTAAGTAATCTTCTTAGTGAAAGTTCAGACAATATTAACTTAAAAACAACTACTGGTAATATTACTTTAAGTAATCTTACTGCAAATAATTCTATTACTCTTAAGTCTACTACAGGTGACATCATAGCTGAAATAAATGACGATGAGTCAAATTTCACAAATAGTTCAAATAAAAAGAAACAGTTATTCACTTCTTCGGAAACTGGAACTGTAAATGTAAAATTTTCAAATAAATAATTAATATCCCATCAAAAATAGTTTTTGATGGGATATTAATTATTCTTGATTATTATTTACGCCAGTATTTTGATTAGCGTTTGTAGTACCGATACCAGGTGTAGTATTTTACTGTTCATTGCTATTGTTAGCATTGTTTTTAGTATTACTATTTTCATTAGGTCTATTTTCATTACTTACCGTAATATCATTTTTTAAATCATCTGTTGTAAGTCTTTCAGGAAGATTAGCTAATAAATCTTCAGGAGACATAACCGTAAGGTTTGATACTGGATAATTTTGTGCTAGACGTAAATTATCGATTTTATATTGTTTAAGTCCGATAGATATATGACCTTGATAGTAAATATTTAGTAGATCCGTAGCTTTTGGCAATGGTAAATCAAGGTTGTTTCGTAAAGCTGAAGATGCATAAAGTAGTGATAGTGGTTTTGGATAGTAATAATACACACCACCATAATAAATGTCATAACCATCTATTCTGTGTGATACTATTTCCATATCCTCGTTAATAAACATCTTGATAGCCGAAGAAATTTGAGTTGTAGACAGGTTATGTTCAACATTATCTCCAGCAATATTGATAACCTCATTTATTTTAGTTAAGGCGTTTAGACTTTTAGCTTTATCGATTAAAGCGTGGATAGCTTGAAGTTGACGCTGACCACGTTCGATATCACTATCGTAATATCTACTACGAGCAAAAGCAAGTGCTTGTTCACCGTTTAGAGTATGCCATCCTTTTTTCAGTTTAACAGTATTTTCTTCACCGTTAGCATTTTGTTCATCCATATCGAAAGGAACGTATAAATCTATTCCACCGAAAGTATCTACTGTTTGTTCAAAGGCTTTAAAGTTGATTAGTACATAAAAGTTTATAGGAGTATGCAATAAGTTTTCTACTGCATTAGTAGTTCCTTTAACATCGTTATAAGCATGTGCGTGAGTGATTTTATCATAGAAATAAGCACTATTGTTATTTTCATCATCTTTTTCTCTCATAAGACTTAGAGAGTCACGTGGGATACTAACCATATCCATACGTTTTTTATCTTTATTAACAGTAGCCAGTATCATTGAATCTGTTCTGCTGTCCTCACGAGTTTGTCCTTGAGCTTTACGATCATCATTCATATCGATACCTAGGATTAATACTGAGAATTTTTTGAAGTTAGGATCAACTTCTTTCAAATAATCTACATTCTTATATCCTTTTTGAGCGGAACTAGAAAAGTTGAAGAATGTATAAGCGGAAAATCCACCTATACCAACTATAACTAGCGCTAAAATTGCCATTAATATTTTTTTAAATCCTCTTTTTTTAGGAGGTTTTCCTCCATTTTTAAAAGAGGGTGAACTAATTCTTTTTCGTCTAGACATTTTTTCTTCCATACTATAAAAGACCCCTTTTAATTTACATTTAACTTTATTATTATACTACATATTTTTCTTTGATGCTAGAATAATGAGGTAAAAACTTGTAATTCTTGATTATTATAAATAAATGGAAATCTTTGTAATTTTCAAATATTTGTATTAAAATAAAATAGTAAGTATATAAAATAGGAGTACATTATGCCA
>QWCT01002274.1_pt1 | contig 13389 bp, 5 predicted proteins | sample 1972681 | NCBI WGS metagenome assembly QWCT01 (sample SAMN09866701, study PRJNA288562) | Human oral metagenome isolate pre3_saliva, whole genome shotgun sequencing... | isolation source: mouth | host: Homo sapiens | place: USA: California | reverse complement strand
TTTAACTGTTTGGTCACCAGTACCATTAGCTTTGTATGTCAAAGGAATTTGTTTAGCTGCTTTTTCACCATCGAATTTCACTTCGTATGTAGTGTTATGGTTAGTATCATCTTTCACAGGGTTAACAGTGATAGGATTGTTTGTATCAGCTGTGTAAGTGCCACCTGTAGTTGTACCACCATTATTTACTGTTACGGCTTCACGAGCTGCATCTTTAACAGCATTACGGGAAACATTAACTTCGTATTGAGCATCTGGAGCGCCAGAGGTCTTACCATTACCTACAGTAACATCAGCGATGTTAGTATCGCCAGCTGCAGCTGCTTTTTTAACTACACTTTCAGTAGAAGAAGCACCAGCTGCTGGAGTATTAGCAACAGCTACTTTATAAACTGTTTTATTAGGATCAGTTGTATCTTTAGATACTGTTACATTGCTAGAACCAGGAGCTACTTCAAAGGTATGGTTCAATTTAGCTTTTGCATCATCGGACAAATCAGCTACTACATCTGTACCAGAAGCAGTTGTTTTGATGTATTGACCGTTGTTTGCACCAACTACACCAAAGCTCAAACCACCAGTTTTATTGAATTTTTGAGTATCTGTGTTACCAGTGTTACCTGCTAATTTAATTGTGTTATTGAAGCCATCGCTTACTTTTTTCAATTGGTCTTCAGTTGCTGCACGACCAGAAACAACAGTTGGGTTAGTAATATCCCAATCTTTGTTTTGTAAGCCAGTTACATAGCCACCTTTACCATCTAAGGAAATAGGGTTGTCACCTTCAACTTTTACAACTTGATCACCAGCGAAGGAGATTTTACCAGAACCAGTACCATTTGTGATGGAGGAGATGTCTGTCAAGTCACCTTGTACATTTACTTTGTACGGAGTACCTGCTGTACCATCACCTGTTACAGTTGTATTTTTACCAGCTTCAACTTTAGAAGGATCTGTGTTACCAGTAGCACCAGTGGAGCTTACTGTGTAAATATCATGACCATCTGTTGCATCTTGAGTCTTAGCAACAGTTACGCCATTACCAGCTTTAACTTCTGTCTTAGCGGATTTCAATTGTTTTACGTTAACTGCATCAGTATCGTCTGTACCAGGAGCTACATTAGTGATTTTGCTACCACCCATGTTAAGTGGGCCGCCAGTGATGTTGATGGAGTTGCCACCAATTGTCATTTTAGGACCATTGTCAGCATTAGAAATAGATGTAATACCTTTCAAGTCGCCTTCTACATTAACTTTGTATGGATCGTCTTGAGTACCTTCACCAGTAACTTTAGTGTTTTTACCATCTACAAGTTTAGTTTTAGCGTCTTTTAATTGTTTTACGTTAACTGCATCAGTATCCTTTACACCAGCTTTTACATTAGAAATGTTTTTATTACCAGCATCGATACCATCTTTCTTAACAGATGGGCCACCAGTGATTGTTAAGCCATCGTTAGTAACTTTAGTATCACCAACTGTTAAGGAACCACCGTTAGTCAAATCAACATCCTTATTCAAGGAATATGTGAATTGTTTACCAGCTTGGTCTAATACAATGTTTTTACCAGCTTTGAAAGTAACAGTATCGCCAGGGCTTACTTTTTCAGAAGTTGTGCCGTTTGTAGTACCACCATTATTAGCGGAAGTTACTTTCCAACCAGAGTTGTTGATCGCTTGAGTAACATTGTCAGTTGTAGCAATACCGTTTGTAGTAGGAGCAACTGCTTTACCATCGGCATTAGTAGTAATATTTTCACCTACTTTAGCAGTGATTTTTACACCATTTTTATCAGCAGATGTAGAGATGAATTTGTCATCACCTTTAACATTCAATGTACCATTGTCTAACAATACATCGCTATTGCCAGTGTCGCCAGCGTATTTCAAGTTAACGCTTCTCAATTGAGCTACGTTAACAGCATCGCTGTCAGCAGTACCTGCTGCAAGACCTGTAATTTGACGAGTTGCATTAGCACCGTCACCTACGGAAACAGCTGCCAATGTAGAAGTTTGTGCCGTACCAGCAAGACCAGCATATTTATTTGTACGAGTTTCTGCAGGGTTAAAGCCTTTAACACCTTTATCTACAGTTGCTTTAGACTGAGAACCAAGAGCAACGCCATCAGCAACAGATGCCTTTGCCTCTTTACCTAATGCTGTAGCAGATGCAGCAGATGCTTCAGAAGCTTGACCTAATGCACTTGCACCATTAGCTGTAGCAGAAGATTTGCCACCTACTGCAGTAGAAGCAGTGCCAGAGGAGTTAGCTTGCATACCAATTGCAACAGCTGCAAATCCACTGGCTGTTGTTTTATATGTATTACCACCACTTGGAGCACCATTAGTACCGATAGCAATAGCAGCATTAGCAGTAGCTTCTGTACGATTACCAATAGCTACTGATAAATCATTTTCAGCTTTTGCTTCACGACCAATAGCGATTGTATCTTCACGAGCTGCTCTGTTATCACGACCAATAGCAATTTGAGTAGAACCTGCATTACGGCCACCATTTGCAGTAGCGTCAGCAAGGTTATTTTGACCAATAGCAATACCACCACCAGTATTGGCATTATTAGAAGTACCAATTGTGATAGTGTCTTCTACCTTAGAGGTATTGCCATAACCAATAGCTGTAGCATTTTGACCAGATGCAGTGTTACGAGCACCAAAAGCTTGAGAGTTTTTAGCAGTTGCTTTAGAGCCTGCACCAACCGCTGTAGATTCAGTACCGGTTGCATTAGCAAGTGCACCAACACCAACTGCCATATGAGCATTAGCTTTTGAATAAGAACCCACTGCAAGAGCATATGCATCTTGACCACTAGTTAATGCTTCAGAATATGTACCAATAGCGATATTATCTGTATTACTAGCTTTTGCCACATTACCTACTGCAATTGTATTTCTACCAGTTGCCTGAGATCCTACGCCAATTGCAGATGCAGCAGGACCAGTTGCTACGTTTTGGTTACCAAGAGCCATAGATGAATCTTGATTCGCTACGTTATAAGCACCATATACAATGTGACCATTACCGCTACCACCAGTTGTATCATTTTGGTAACCAACAACAACAGAGTTTGGAGATGTTCTATTAGAACCATTATAAGCATTAGGAGTGATATTAACAGCACTACCACCATAATTACCATCTGCTTGTACAGGTGTACCTGCTTAGCACTCTTTAGTTTTGCTCCAAACAACTTTAAAGATTTTATTCATATTACTATGAACCCCTTTCTTAACTAGACACAATTACAATCCTTATAATTAAATCATTTAAATACAAAAGAACGAAAAGCCTAAATTTCCCATACCTTTACGACTTTCTGAGTATCTTTCATATTTCTTTCATTTTGTGTCATGAACAGAATATCATATATCGAAAATGTTGTAAATAGTTTTCTTCATGTTTTTATCATAAACAGCAAGGTTTGTTGTCAGAACCTTTATTTTGTTAAACAAAATTTAATATATGAGTGTTTTTTTACTCATTTTTTCGGTGTTTTATACGTATTTTATAAAATATAATCTATTTTTCTCTATGCAGTACTAGTTTTTTCGATAACAATATTAATGCAAGTTATAAATAAACGATTAATTGATTTAATCTCATTGATTTTTCTCGATTTTGGCATCTATTTATATATTATCTATAAAATATGGATCATAGAAAAATATAATTATAATAATCCAACAACCTTTTAAAGGTACTTTCACATTTTTTTCATATACGAACTCATAAATGAAATAACTATGAATTTTTTTGACCGATTCTGATAAAAATTATGATATACTAAATCATTATGAGAACTATTTTACGAGTATTAGTTATAGAGGGGATATATTCTAATGAGTAAACAACACATTACTAGTGTAGATCAATCTAAAATTAACGACCTAAAGGAATCTTACGACGATTTTCTATACGTATCAAAACCATTTTCCAATACATGTATTACATCTTTAATGGCAAAAGCTCTTATTTATGGCTTAGACCCAGTACCAGTTGAAGACGCGCGCGTATTAGAGTTGGGCTCTTCTTGCGGTGGAAATATCATACCCCAAGCCCTATATAATCCAACAGCAACTTTCACAGGCATCGACCTATCCCCTACACAGGTGAAACATGGGAATGAATTAATTGAATCCATGGGGCTTAAAAATATTACCTTATTAGAAAAAAATATTATGGATATTGATGAGACATTCGGTACCTTCGATTACATTATCGTTCATGGTATTTGGTCTTGGGTGCCTGATGTGGTAAAAGATAAAATCCTTAATATTTGCAGTCACAACCTATCTGATCGTGGTATTGCCTATGTTTCATATAATACGTATCCAGGTTGGAAACGGTTAGAGCAATTGCGGGATATTATGTTATATTCTGAAAAACATGCACCTAACGACTCATTACAAGAGCGTACGGTCTACACAAAAAATGTATTAAAACTCATTGCAGAAACAATGAAGCTAGATGAACGTTCCCAACAAATTTCTGATTATAAGATCAAAAACATAAATCGTGTACTCCAATCTAACGATTACTACGTTGGGCACGAATACTTAGAAGCTATTAATGATCCTGTATATGTATCAGAATTTATTGAACGTGCGCAAGAGCAAGGTTGCGCTTACATCGGTGACGAAACATTGAATCGTTCCTTCATTACATGGCTTGATAGTAATGTCGAAAATAATATTAGAACATTAGCTAGAGATAGCTACATTGATAAGGAGCAGTACTACGATTATGTGTATGATACTCAGTTCCGCATGGCCCTATTAACAAAGTGTAGCAACGAAGATAAAATTTCCCATGACGAAAGGGTTGAGAAGAAAGTACTAGATACACTATACTTCAACAATGCATTAGATGAAGAGCCTGGTGTTCCTCCAGAGTGGACCAATGTTATGCACATTAGCATTCAAGAATTAATGGATACAAAACGACCATTCAATGTAGCAGCTATTATGAAACATATTGAAAAACACCATCCTGATTATGAAATCGATACTGATGCTATGTATAGACGTTTATTCCATCTTGCTATCGTTGGACATGTCAACACGTATGCTAAAAAGTATGATCAATTACCGTTTGTGGAAAATGAAACCTATATTCCAGAGCATTTTATAAACTATGTATCCACCCTGGTTGAAAAAGGTGGCTATCAATACATGTGCCTTGGCAATATGTATAATCAAATAGACTATTCTGTTGATGAAGGTTTATCGTACGTCATGAAATTGATGGCAAAACCAATTTCTCGTCAAGAATTGATTGATACTATGAACGAAAACATGACCGTTGAAAGAACAAAAGATGATGGCACTAAACACATTGTGTCCTCTGAACAATATTTAGACGAATCCATCGCACATATCCAAGCGTTAGGATATTTTGCAAAATAAATCGCAAATAATATAATCACAAATAATATCGAAAATTACATAATATGGAACTACAAAAGGAGTAACTGATCATATCAGTTACTCCTTTTTTGATTCACTACTATGCAACCTCGGGGTGGAGTTGAGGTATGCATAGTAGCTACTTATTAAGTTGTGTGAACACTATAAACTAATAGTATCCTTATTTTTTATTAACGCGAACGCGTTCGATTGTTGGTTCACCTTTAGCATTTTTAGCTACAGTGTCAACACGGAACAAAGCCATTTCAGGGCTGAATTCTGTTACAAGGCGATCATTAACTGTTACGCCGTCTTGAATAGCACGGTATACAATTTGAGCAAATTCATAACGTGTTAACATACGGTCACCACCGAATGTGCCATCTGGATAGCCTTCTACAAGACCACGACGAGATAAATCGCTTACAGCTTCATATGCCCAATGGTTTGTAGGGATATCTGGGAACAATGTTGTGTGATCGGCTTTCATCTTAGTACCAGCAACACTATTCAACAATGTAGTCAATTTTTGAATTTGAGCATTTTGTTCAGCTACTGTTTTCTTAAGAGCTAATACTTCTTTACCAATTGCTACACGAGAGCGAGATACATTGCTATGAGCGCCTACTTTCACAGATAAACCAGCATTAAATACTGTTTCATCACTGCCTACAGTAGAACCTACGCTAAGTTGTACGTCTTCGTTAGGACGATAGAAAGCACCGATAGCTGCCGCATCACCACTGCGGTAATGACCATAGCCTGCAGCGAAGTCCCATTTAGCATCTGGATCGAAGTCAAGTGGATGCAATGCCGCTAACGCTGCTGCACCTGCTACAGATTTATTGACACGTTTATCCATCTTGGATAAGTCGCCTTTGATATTTTTGATATCATTTGTATTTTTAGTGATATTTGTTGTGTTATTTGTAATTTGGCCAGCAATATCATCTGCAAGAGATACTTTGTAGTCGTGAGTATTACCATTTACAGTTGGTGTAACCTTAATGTGGTCACCAGCTGTTACAGTTGTAACTTGAGTAGATGCAGCGATTTGATTTTGAACTTGTTTAAGTTGAGATACGTTAACTGCATCAGTGTCTGCTACACCAGCTTTCACATTATTAATAATTTGGTCGCCTGCGCTGATACCAGTTGTAGTGTAGTAAACTGTTTTGTCCCCTTCACTTGCGTACATACCGTATTTATCGAATTTTGCTTGTTCTAAGGTATCGGTGTTTTCGATTTGAACGCCCTTAGGTGTAATACCGATATTTTCGCTACCGTTAAAGAAACGAGCGCTGTCTTTATCGATACGAGCACGAACGTCGTCAGTTGCTTTGCCGAAGTTAGCAGAGCTCATTTCTACTAAGTCTTTATTAACAGCTACTTTGTATTCTGCACCGCCATTAGCATTAGTACCAGATGTAACAGTTGTATTAGCACCAGCTACTACAGTAGTATGTTTTTTAGCATCTGCTTCAACAGTAGAGATTTTAGTTTCTACCTTTTTAAGTTGTGCTACGTTGACCGCATCAGTATCATTTGTACCAGCTGCAACAGATGTAATTTGACGTGTTACATCATTATCTACGTCGCCAACAGATACAGCAGATGCTGTCGCTTTCCATGTGGAGCTTGTATCAGTAGATGCCGCTTTTGTGCTAATATCATAACCAGCTGCACCAGCTGCTACAGTCGCTTTGGATTTACTACCAAGAGCTACACCCCCTTCAGCAGATACTTCAGTGTTATGACCAATAGCCACTGCATCGTTTACAGTTGTAGTAGTTTCTGCATCGCTAGAGCCAATAATAACAGAATTATTAGCACCTGTTACCTTACGGTTGTCACCAACGATAACTGTATTATTAGCATCAGATACAGTGTTCTTAGAACCAATAGCAGTCAAATGCTGTACATTAGATGCAGTATTAGCTACACCCATAACAAGGTTGTCTGCACTTTTAGCACCATTAGCACCTGTTACAGTATTGTTAATACCAATCATTGATGTACGCAATGTGTAGTCAGCCTTGTTGCCACCACCGATGGCCATCGTAGCGCCACCGCCGTTAGATTCTTTTACAGCAGTGCGCAATTTTTCAGCTAATTCTTTAGCGGAATTACCGCCATCATCTGGTGCTCCAGAAATAGATTTAACAGAGTTAGTGATTTCGTTGCCAGCACCCATAATAAGAGAGCCATTAGAATTAAATGTTCTATTTGCTGTACCAACAATGCTGTTAGCAATACCAGCGTAGTAGCTATTAGCTGTTTTAGACTCAATGCTGTTTAAAGAACCATTAATAGTGGATCCAAAGTTCTTAACAGGATTTGCCATACGGCCACCATTATATTCACTAGAGATAATATTATAGGTACCTGTATTGGTTGTAAAAGCGCCATTACTAAAGCTATTAGCACCTACTGTAGTGGCATAAGCATTCAATGCATATTTACGAGTAGTTGATGTATCTACTGTGATATCACCAAGATCGCCTTTATAGTTGTGGGAACCAATCATAGTACTACCAGTACGAGCAAATGTATTGTCCCCAATAGCTACGCTACCTACTACCTTTGTTGGATCCGCAGGAATTCTTGAAGAAGAGAACCAACTACCACTATACGTTGTTTGACCTAAGGCAAAACTAGCCTCTGCACCGCCGGCCATATTTTCAATCTTTGCATTTTTACCAATAGCAACACTACCACCTTGGCTAGCATAGTTATTAATATTAGCATCCTTACCGACTACGATATCCCCTGTAGCAGCACTAGCACCATTGGAATAACCAATCTTAGCATTATTACCAATCGCTACGTTTTCTACTTTTGGTGCGTTACTGCCTGTACCATAAGCAACGCCATCTCCTGCTCCTGTTCTAGTGTCTGCAGCGCTAGCTACCATACACAAACTAGACAATAGCATACCGTTAATCAAAACAGTTAATAAACGTTTCCGTTTGTTCATAGTTTAGAACCTCCATTTACAAACTACAAAACCAATCATTCTCTCTTTGCATTAAAATTCACTTTTTATTCATGAGTTTTATATGAATATTGTAGCACGTATACGAATTTTGTAAACAGTAATTTATATATCTATTAAGAGAATATAAAAAAGGATAGTTAATCGAGGAGGATTAACTACCCTTTTTTGGTAAGAGGAAGGCGAACCTCTTACCGGTGCCGTATGATATAGGTTTGTTATTAAAAGAGAGAGATTTTGAAGTAAACACAACACAAAGATTATTAAATAGTTGGAGAGTAACTAAGATGAACGGGCGATCACACGGCATCAATAATAAGATAATGGCTTTTATAAAAAGCCATTATCTTAAAGAACAATTGATATGAACACTAACGTTTCCCTTACCTAGAGTATATCACTTATATAGGAACAATAGTAGATTATTTTTCATTTAATTTTCATTAAAATAAAATGAATGCAGGAAATGGCATGACCATTCAATTTGTCTATTCAGTTATCAAAATTATTGTTCAACAAAAACCGTATTAGTTCGTCTTACGAGGTTGAGCATTTTATCGCGAACCGTTGCAGATTGTTCTAAACGATGCTTGCCACCATACCAAGCCATCGGAGCTCCCGCTAAACGGAACGTAATTTTACCATATGCACCGCCAGAGCTATGTTCCGGTTTATTATACCCCATATCTATAGATACACGCGGCGTGAGTTGCATCTCAGAGCCTATGCGCAAACCATTCTTATCAGCTTGTCGATCCTGGTTCCAGTGATAGCCTTCAACATAGACTCTAGCCCAGCGCGCATTTTTAAAGGTTTTACCATATTCTAAGGTATAACCATTAGATACTCGCTCTAAGGTATGCAGGTTCGCATCCAAAACACGCTCATCAGAAGCAGAACCATACCAGTTAAAACGAAACTCGCTTTCACCAGACATATATTCAAGACCAGCACTGAGTCGATCGTGACGATTTAAGAAGCGATGGTCATAGAATAGATGAGCTCCATAGAGACGACGGTCGTCCTTGGAAATACGACGGTACCCAATGCCTACGTTAAGGGTAGTACCCGTATCAGAGGCGCGAGAAATGCGCTGCTGCGTAAACCACACATCACGAGAGGTATTATCGTAATGACCTAGAGGCTGAATAGTCTCCGCAGAATACAACGGCTTCCACCCTTCTTGGAACTGAAAACTCAGCGTAGTGCGTCTCATCCACGGCTTACCTTTCGCACCATACATAGCATTAGATACATTGGACATAGCCACCGCATTAATGGCGCGGTTCACTGCATCCACATTGCTATACTGCACGGTCTTAGTATCTTGCCGATCCATGATGAGCGGCCCACCTTGGCCAATCACATGGTCTGGTGTGACGGCAGGCGTAATGTGAAAGCCCTCTGATGCGGCCTTCATGCGTTCTGTTTGAGCATCAGTTTTTGCAGATACTACGCCCTTATCATTATGTAATTGTTGTTTTTCTGCCTCAGCTGTACCCACACAACACAATAGGGCGCCCAAGGTGATACACACAATACGTTTCATTACTTTCTACATTTAAAATTCATGAACAACAAATGAAATATATATTAGTGTATCGAATATTGCATATGTATGTCAAGATAGGTACTCACTAGAAACGTATTAGTTTACTATTATATGTATATAAAAAAGAGGTAATAACCATGTTATTACCTCTTTCATATCTTTTAAACCCTATTTTTCATTAAGTTTTTGCACAAGCATATCTACTGTTTCTTGTAGTTTTTTGTTTTGTGCTTCTAATGTATCTACCCGTTGTTCTAATGCGTTATAGGATGCAGGGGAAATCTTAGGCAATGTTTTATTTTCACCGAATTTATAGGATACGCCTACATTAGTCATCAAATCACCACTTACAGTTGTACCTGCTGTAAGGAGTAGGTTTTCTTTCGGATAGTAACCTACGCCAAGAGCCAATGCATTTTCGCCCTTGTAGTGACCATAGCCACCCATAACTTGAACCTTGTGGTCAGGATCAAATTGTAGTGGATGTAATGCAGCTAGTGCTGCGGCACGAGCATCACCGCGGTTAGATTCTTTTTCCACGTGGCGTACATCGCGATGCAATACATCAATTTGTTGGTTTGTACCATATAACTGGGAGCCGTTAACCGCATCTGTAGAATCCGCTGTAATACGACCTGCTGCAACATGAGTGATAGTGCGTTCTTGACCTGCCGCACCAACAGATACAGTAGACACAGGAGCAGTACCGGCGAAGCTTTCAGTAACACCATTATTGTAGGTATAACTTGGAGTGCTCACTACATCACTACTTTCAGCAGTAGAATTATTACCTAATACAACTGCATTGTCTAAAGATGTTTTCACATTATTACCAACTACGAATGTATTATTAGCACTCACTTGGTTCTTGTTACCAACACTGTAGGAATTATCGCCCTTAACAGTATCCACATTATACGTACCTACACCAAAGGCGCCAGATTGGTTACCTTCAATTTTGTTATATGCGCCAATAGCGGAGTTCTTATCGCCTTTAAAGATAACACCATGACCCATGCCATAGTTAAAATTACCATTTACTGTAGAGTTAGAACCGATTAATACAGTGTTATTCCCCTTACTACCGCCAGCTTGAGAAGCGCCGAGCCATACGTTTTTATTACCTTCAGAGCCAGCTCCTGCAAAATAACCTACCGCAATTGTATCCGAAATAGTTGATTTAAAGCCTGCTGCAAAGTTACCTAAAAAGTTATAGTCACCTTTACCACCTACAAAGCTCTTAGCACCTAATGCTACATTGCCACCACCTTGAGAACCATTCAAGGCAAGACGACCGATGGCAATATTATTACCCTTTGCATTTGGATCCCCTGCATGGGCATAGGGATCGCTATTAGTTGCCCCAGTTTGACCACCAAGATGTACATTATCTGAGTTAGTGAAAGATGACCAACCTTGTAAACCAATGTTATAAGTGGCACCCCCAGTGGAAACAACAGGAATATCTGCAGCTTGAACCAAGCTTGCCGAAGATATAGTCAAAACTCCGAGTACTGCTAATAATTGTAGTTTCTTTGCGTGATTCATAATCATACGCCTCCCTTGTTACACTACAAAACATTTCTCCTTCATACTTTCCTCATAATTCTACAAATAGATTATACTGCTATCGAAAAAATATGTAAATAATATAAATAATAATTCATAAAGAATAGATCAGATCAGATAACATAATTAATAAACAAACCCCCGTAGAATTTGTTCCTACGAGGGAATTTGTTTTGAAAACAAAAGAGGCACCGTCACGCATAGCTTCTTTCAAGCTGTAGATTACCATTTCGTTCATGTAGAAACGCAATTCATCATTAGACATGTTAGCTGTATTCTTTTCAAGAATAGCTAAGATTTGGCGTTCATATTCAGCTTGATTCATTTCAGATACTGTAGTGTTATTCGTGAAGAATTCTTTGTAATCTAAGTACAAGCGATCTAATGCTACGCGAGCATAGCTGTCTTTTTTATAGCGATGGCTTGTGATGTACCAGCTACGACGAACGTTTATGTAGTACAACGCATTGTTAGCAAGACGTTCTTGACCAGACACACGGCCAGTATTTGGTTGACCAAGTTGGAATGCTGCAAATTCAGATACTACAGCTTTTACCTCTTCACTAGGAACAGCAAGAGAGATTTCTTGTTGTTCTGCAGTCAAAGGAGCCGTAGGTTGTTCAGGCATCATCAAAGGATCTTGTGCCGCATGTACTTGGCCAGCAACACCTACAGAAGCAATTGCCATAATAGGTAATAATTTAATTAGTTTCATTAGTTCTCCTCTCTCGAAGTGCCCTCCCCAGAGCTACTTCATTTATCATGTAATAGATATTATCTCTTGAGGAACTTTTATCCCCATAGAGACCCCCATACTAAGCATGGTAAATTTATTAATACAGTGTGCTTCAATCAATAATGATTCTAGTAGCTTACAGTTTTATTAGTATACACGATATATCGTATTTCGTCTATATAGTTTTTTCTTAAGGTTATAAGAAAAATGCATAGGTGGCTATATAGTTAGTTCTATGCTCCATACAATAAAAGCCTCCTAATAATAAAGTCATGACTCTATTATTAGGAGGCTATATATGTTAGCTATTATATAAAGGATTATTTAATAAATCTACACTTAGAACTTATGTGTGAAACCTGCGTTTACGCCCCAGTCTGCTTGGTAGTCACCAGACAAACCTGTGGCAACATCAGCAAATACGCTATTGTTGCTATTAAAGCCATAACGGCCGCCGAAGGCAAGTTCAGTCCAAGTACCTTTAAGGTCTTGCTCTGTTAATTTCGCAACACTGCCACTAGCAAAGGCAGTTTTTACATTGCCTGTGAAGGCATGGCCTGCAGCAAAACGTGTATAAAGGTTACCATTGCCAAATTGTTTACCCAATTCAAGGCCGATTTTACCAGAAGTGCTGTTTACACTAGATTGGTTAACAAATACATTACCTACATTAAAGTTACGGCCACCGAAGTGTGTAAAGTTCAATTGTGCTTGTGGTTCTACATAGAAACCGTTATCGTATTTCAATGTTTTGCCATAGCGAACACCGATGCTGTACGCATTAGATTTTGTATCGCCAGACATAGCTTCACCAATTTCATTACGAGCTGTGAAGTCATTAGATACGCGACCAACTTGAGTTTCTACATGTACATATTGATCTTTGCCAAGGTCTTTCAAACCATACGCACCTACGGAGAAGGATTTAACCTTGCCGGAACCATCGAATACATAATCTTCAGAACCACGAAGGTAAGATACTTGACCACCTACAGTCCAACCACGGCTGATTTGAGCATCATAACCGCCTTGGATGCGTGTATAATCTGTAGCTGTGTCGATACCGCTGCCAGAGTAGCTGTATTTACCGCCACCGATGCGAGCCCAAATACC
>QWCT01001257.1_pt1 | contig 13391 bp, 7 predicted proteins | sample 1972681 | NCBI WGS metagenome assembly QWCT01 (sample SAMN09866701, study PRJNA288562) | Human oral metagenome isolate pre3_saliva, whole genome shotgun sequencing... | isolation source: mouth | host: Homo sapiens | place: USA: California | reverse complement strand
CCGCGAGCTGCTGCCGGGCAACGCCGTCGAGTACTTCGTCTCCTACTACGACTACTACCAGCCCGAGGCCTACGTCCCCCAGACGGACACCTTCATCGAAAAGGACTCCTCGATCAATGACGAGGTCGAGCGACTGCGCCACAGCGCCACGAACTCGCTGCTCACGCGGCGCGACACGGTCGTCGTCTCTTCCGTGTCCTGCATCTATGGCCTCGGTACGCCCGAGGAATACGTGGCCCGCATGATCGAGCTCGAGCGGGGAATGATCATTGACCGTGATGCACTGCTGCGCCGCTTCGTCGCCATGCAGTACGTGCGTAACGATATGGCCTTCACGCGCGGCACATTCCGCGTGCGTGGCGACACGATCGAAATCATCCCCGTGTACGAGGAGCTCGCGATCCGCATCGAGATGTTCGGCGACGAGATCGACTCCCTGGCCGTTCTGCATCCGCTCACCGGCGACGTGATCGACCACGTGGACCATACGTACCTGTTCCCGGCGTCGCACTACGTGGCCGGCGAGGAACGCATGAAGAAGGCGATTGCCTCCATCGAGGAGGAACTCGACGATCGCCTCGCGTGGTTCCGCGGCCAGAACAAGCTGCTCGAAGAACAGCGCCTGCGCATGCGCACCACCTTCGACCTGGAGATGCTGAAGGAAATTGGTTCGTGCTCCGGCGTCGAAAACTACTCGCGCCATATCGACGGGCGCGGACCCGGCACGCCTCCGCACACGCTGCTGGACTACTTCCCCGACGACTTCCTGCTCATCATCGACGAGTCGCACGTGACCGTCCCGCAGATCGGCGCGATGTTCGAGGGTGACATGTCGCGTAAGCGCACCCTCGTCGACTATGGATTCCGTCTGCCCTCAGCGATGGATAACCGCCCGCTCAAGTGGGACGAGTTTACCGAGCGCATCGGACAGACTGTCTACCTGTCGGCCACGCCCGGCCCCTACGAGCTCGAACGCTCCGACGGCGTCGTCGAGCAGATCATTCGCCCGACGGGCCTCGTCGACCCGCTCGTCGTCGTCAAGCCCACCGAGGGCCAGATCGATGATCTTCTCGAGCAGGTGCGCCTGCGCGTCGAGCGCGACGAGCGTGTCCTCGTCACCACCCTCACGAAGAAGATGGCGGAGGAACTCACGACGTATCTCGCCGAGCGTGGCGTCAAGGTCGAGTACCTGCACTCCGACGTCGACACCCTGCGCCGTGTCGAGCTGCTGCGCGAGCTGCGCCTGGGCACCTTCGACGTGCTCGTCGGCATCAACCTGCTACGCGAGGGCCTGGATCTGCCCGAGGTGTCCCTCGTGTCCATCCTCGACGCGGACAAGGAAGGCTTCCTGCGCTCCACCCGCTCGCTCATCCAGACGATCGGTCGCGCCGCACGAAACGTGTCCGGTGAGGTCCACATGTACGCGGACAACATGACGGATTCGATGAACGAGGCTATATCCGAGACGATGCGTCGCCGCGAGATCCAGATCGCCTACAACAAGGAACACGGCATCGACCCGCAGCCGCTGCGCAAGAAGATCTCCGACGTCACCGATATGCTCGCCCGCGAGCAGGTCGACACGCAGACCCTCCTCGAGGGTGGATACCGGAAGGAAAAGAGCAAGCGGGAGCGCAGCGAGGCCACCGGTGGTGGCCGCGCCATGACATCGGGCCAGCGCGCCGAAGCTGAGCTCGCCGAACTCATCGAGGAGCTGTCCGCCCAGATGATGACCGCCGCCCAGCACCTCCAATTCGAGGTCGCGGCTCGTCTGCGTGACGAAATCGAAGACCTGAAGAAGGAATTGCGCGCCATGAAGCGCGCCCACTGACGCCCGCCTCGCCCCGTGTGCCTGTCAGCGTGGGGCGGCCCCGGCCTCGTCGACAAGTGCCCCGGAGAGAATCGCGACCGACGCCACGTCGCACGTGGGGACGCGACTCGGCGCGTACCCACTAGGATGGAAGCGTAAGCGGAGGGGAGTACTCCCACCAACAGTGGCGTCGTCATCACGACGGCCCGCCCACGCGGCGTGGCCTCCGGCGTCACCGGCCAGCATTTTCTGGCGGGAGGAGACCTCCGGTACCCGACTCGTACCGGAGGCCCCACGTATGCACGTGCACGCCCTTGCCTGGATCGTCCTGGCTGGCATCATCGCGACCATGATCGTCGTCGACATCGTCGGCCACGTCCGCACACCCCACGAACCCACGCTCAAGGAAGCGACCTGGTGGTCCGTCGCCTACATCGCGATCGCCCTCATTTTTGGCGCCATCGTCTGGGCGGTCTGGGGACCCCAATACGGACAGGAATACCTCGGCGGTTACATCACCGAAAAAGCGCTGAGTATTGACAACCTGTTCGTATTCGTCATCATCCTCTCCACCTTCCGCGTGCCGAGGAAAAACCAGCAGGAGGTGCTGCTCGCCGGCATCGTCATTGCGCTGGTTCTGCGCCTGATCTTCATCCTTGCGGGCGCCGCGCTCATCGAAAACTTCTCGTGGGTCTTCTACATCTTCGGCGCATGGCTGCTGTGGACCGCCATCAGCCAGGTGCGCGAGGGTTCCAGCGATGACGACGACGAGGAGTACCGCCCGCCGTCAATCGTGCGCTGGGTGTCGAAGGTCGTGCCCGTCACCGACGGCTTCGTCGGCTCGCGTATGCTCTACCGCCACGGCGGACGCACCTACATCACGCCGATGCTGCTGTGCGTCATCGCGATCGGGACCGCTGACGTCATGTTCGCCGTCGACTCGATCCCCGCGATCTACTCGCTGACCTCCGAGGCATACCTGGTGTTCGCTGCCAACGCGTTCTCGCTGCTTGGCCTGCGCCAGCTGTACTTCCTCATCGACGGCTTGCTTGACCGCATCGTGTTCCTGCACTACGGTCTGGCTGCGATTCTCGGCTTTATCGGTTTCAAGCTCATCAACCACGCGCTGCACACGAACGAGCTGCCTTTTATCAACGGTGGACACGAGGTGTCCGTGATCCTCGAGCCGTCGATTGCGTTCTCGCTCGGTTTTATCGTGGCGACGATTCTTCTCACGGTTGTGGCTTCTCTCGTGGTTTCTCGAAAACGGCGTGCGGGAGAAGAACCTGCTGCAGGAGAGCGCTAAAATTTCCTGGTCGGATAGTTAAGAGGTACTCATGGTTGTTCACCCGTGGGCGTGGGGTATTCTGGCCCTCGTTGCCATCGGTCTGGTCGCGCTCGATTTCCTCGGGCATGCCCGTCGTCCCCATCCGCCGACGGCTGCCGAGGCAGCCCGCTGGACGCTGTTCTACGTGGGGTTGGCAGCCATCTTTGGCCTCGGAATCTGGCTGACGAACGGGTGGCTCTACGCCCAGGAGTTCTACGCGGGATGGGCGATGGAATGGTCGCTGTCCGTGGACAACCTCTTCGTGTTCATCCTGATTCTGAAAGCATTTAGGGTGCCGCGAGAAAACCAGCAGGAGGCGCTGCTCTTCGGCATCGTCATCGCGCTGCTGCTGCGCCTCGTGTTCATTCTGCTGGGTGCCGCGCTCGTCTCGCGCTTCTCCTGGGTGTTCTTCATTTTTGGTGTGTGGCTGCTGTGGACGGCGTTCTCGCAGGTCAAGGAGACCGCGACCGGCGGCGGAGACGACGAGGAGTACGAGGAGAACGCGTTCATCCGCGTGGTGCGCCGCGTCCTTCCCATCACGGACGGCTTCATCGGCGACCGCATGCTGTACCGTCACGGCGGACGCACGTACCTCACCCCGCTGTTCGTCGTCGTGCTGGCGCTGGGATCCGCTGACCTCATGTTTGCCTTCGACTCGATTCCCGCGATCTTCGGCATTACTTCGCAGGCATTCTTAGTGTTCGCGTGCAACGTTTTCGCGCTCATGGGTCTGCGTCAGCTGTTCTTCCTCGTGGACGCTCTCCTCGGCAAGCTCGTGTACCTGGGTTACGGCCTCGGCGTGATCCTGAGCTTCATCGGCATCAAGCTGATTCTCGAGGCCCTGCACGCCAATAAGCTTCCGTTTATCAACGGCGGTCGAGGAGTCGAGTGGGCACCGGAGATTTCGGTATCCGTGTCGCTCGGCGTCATCGTCGTGACTCTGATGGTCACCGTGATTGCGTCGCTGGTTCGCAGCGCCATGGACGAGGAGGGTGCCGATGAGCGCTGACAGCCTGACGATTGATGAGCATGGCCTGAGCGCCGCCGAGGTCGCCGAGCGCGTCGCCCGCGGTGCGGTCAACCGGGTGAAGGACCGCACGTCTCGCTCGGTGGCGTCGATTATTCGAGAGAACGTGCTGACGCTGTTTAACGCGATCATCGTCGCGGCGTCGGTCATCGTGCTGCTGTTCGGCGACCTGCGTGACGGCATTTTCGGTGGCGTCATGATCATCAACGCGGTCATCGGTATCGTGTCTGAGCTCCGTGCCAAGCGAACCCTCGACTCCCTTGCCATCGTCGATGCTCCGCAGGCGACCGTCCTGCGCGACGGCAGCCTGTCGGTCGTGCCTGCACGCGATGTCGTGCTCGACGACGTCATCGATCTGACGCTCGGCGATCAGGTGAGTGTGGACGGCACGGTCCTGTCCTCGGCGGGCCTCGAGATCGACGAGTCGCTGCTGACAGGCGAGTCGCGCCCCGTGAAGAAGAAGCAGGGTGATCAGCTGCTGGCAGGTACGAGCGTCGTCGCGGGTGCTGGCCGCATGGTGGCCACGGCTGTGGGCGAGCGCGTCTACGCGCAGGGGCTGTCCGAGCAGGCGCGCGCCTTTACGCGCACGGTCTCCGAAATCCAGACGTCGATCAACCGGGTGCTGCAGGTCGTTTCCGTCATGCTGCTTCCCATCGTTGTCTTAACCTTCTACTCGCAGAATCGGATCGCTGGCGGGCAAGGAGGAGACTGGCGCGAGGCCCTCGTCCTCTCGGTCGCCTCGGTGATCGGTATGATCCCGCAGGGCCTGGTGCTCCTGACTTCCATGAACTTCGCGATCGGCTCGGCGACGCTGGCACGCCGCGGTGTGCTCGTTCAGGAACTCCCCGCCGTCGAGGTCCTCGCGCGTGTGGACTGCCTGTGCCTCGACAAGACGGGTACGCTTACCACCGGCGGCATTCGCGTCCGCGGCGTCGAGGTCGTCTCCAGTGACGAGGCCTCTGTGCTCCGCGCTCTGGCGAGTGCGGCAAGCGATCGTACCAACGCGACGGCGGAGGCCATTTGGGTGCACCTTGGCGAGTCTGAGCGCTCGGGTGCCGCTGAGCGCATCGAGTGGTCCGTCCCCTTCTCTTCGGCCCGCAAGTGGAGCGCGTGGGGGAGCGGGCGCGAGTCTTGGATTCTGGGTGCCCCCGAGTTCATCATTGACGAGGCATCGGCTGCCAATGCGGAGCTCCTCGCGAAGGTGCGTGGCATCGCTGCGGAAGGTTCCCGCGTGGTGGCCCTCGTCCACGCCGACGAGGCTGTGGCCAACGATGAGCTTCCCGCGACCCGTACGGTTGCCGCTCTCGTGGTCCTTGAGGAGGATCTGCGCCCCGACGCGGCCGAGACTCTCGACTACTTCCGGTCCCAGGATGTGCACGTGCGCGTCATCTCGGGCGACAACCCGACGACGGTGGGCGCGCTGGCCGCGCAGGCGGGCCTGACCGCGCCCGACGGCTCGCCCGCGCGTCTCATGGATGCGCGCGACCTGCCCGAAGACCTGACCTCCGAGGCATTCATTGATGCGATCGAGAATCATGATGTGTTTGGGCGCGTGACTCCCGAGCAGAAGCGTGCGATGGTTGGAGCCCTGCAGGCGCGCGATCACTGCGTGGCCATGACGGGTGACGGCGTGAATGACGCCCTCGCGCTCAAGGACGCAGATCTGGGGATCGCGATGGGGAACGGCACGCAGGCCACGAAGGCGGTCGCGCAGATCGTTCTCGTGGACTCGAAGTTCTCGGTGCTGCCGGGTGTTCTCTCGGAGGGCCGCCGCATCATCGCCAACATGGAACGCGTGTCCTCGCTGTTCCTGGCGAAGACCACCTACGCGGCCGTCCTCGTCATCGTGACGGCGCTGGTCGGCTGGCGCTACCCGTTCCTGCCGCGCCAGTTCAGCTACATCGATTCGCTGACCATCGGTATTCCCGCGTTCTTCCTGGCGCTGTGGCCGAACCCGCGCCGCTACGTGCCGGGCTTCTTGAAGCGCACGCTGTCGCTTGCAATGCCGACGGGCATCATCCTGGCAGCTGCCGCGCTCACTGCCTTCGGCATCGTCGATGGCCCGCCGCAGGCGCGCGAGTCCACGGCCGCTATTCTTGCCCTCATGCTGGGCGCCATCTGGCTGCTCGTCATCACGTCGCGTCCGCTGTCGACGTGGAAGTGGGTGCTCTTGGTGAGCGTCATTTCCGCGACCGTGGGCGGCGTGCTCGTTCCGCCCGTGCACCACTTCTTCTCGATGGTTGCGCCGAGCGGATACGAGTGGCTCGTCATCGTCTGCGTCGGTGCCTGTGCCGCCATCCTCATCGAGGTCGCCCAGCGCATCTTCTACGCGCGCCAGTTTGCGCGTTCCCTGGAGGGCTGAGCTCCGGCGGATACGAAGCGAGGCCGGTGTCGGGTGTGAACCCGGCCCCGGCCTCGAACGCGTCCGTGGATCAGAACGCCCGAATGACGGGGTTCCACTCGCGGATGAGGCGTGCCTGAATGACCTCGGCGACGTAGAAGGGATCCTCGTTGAGGATGCGCTCGACGTCGGCCTGGCTCTCGGCGTTGATGAGGATCAGGGCGCCGGGGATCTCGCCCACGAGGGGACCGGACGCAATGTTGATTCCCTGCTCGAGCAGGCCGGACAGGAACGCGCGGTGCGTCGGGCGAACCTCGTCCATGGTCTCGGTCATCGACGGGTTGTAGACGTATTCAACTGCGTAGTAAGCCATACGCATAACACTAGCCCTGATCCCGGCATTTGCCTAGATGACGGATAGTATCGAATGGTGCATGACAAGCTAATCATCCAGGGTGCCCGCGAACACAACCTCAAGGACGTGAGTCTCGAGCTGCCCCGAGACTCCATGATCGTCTTCACAGGCCTGTCCGGATCCGGTAAGTCCTCCCTCGCATTCGACACGATCTTCGCCGAGGGACAGCGCCGCTACGTGGAGTCACTGTCCTCCTACGCGCGCCAGTTCCTCGGACAGATGGACAAGCCCGACGTGGACTTCATCGAGGGCCTGTCTCCCGCCGTCTCCATCGACCAGAAGTCCACGTCGCGCAACCCGCGCTCGACCGTTGGCACAATCACGGAGATCCACGACTACCTGCGTCTGCTCTACGCGCGCGCGGGTGTGGCGCACTGCCCCGAGTGTGGTGCCCGCATCCAGGCTCAGACTCCGCAACAGATCGTCGACCGAGTTCGCACGATGGATGAGGGCACGCGCTTCCAGGTGCTCTCCCCGGTCGTGCGCGGCCGTAAGGGCGAGTACCAGGACCTCATCGACGAGCTGCGCTCCGAGGGCTATACCCGCGCGATCATCGACGATGAAATGGTGCGCCTCGAAAACGCCCCCAAGCTGGAGAAGAAGCTCAAGCACACCATTGAGGTTGTCGTCGACCGCCTCGTCGTGCGCGAGGGCATGCGCCAGCGCCTCACCGACTCCGTTGAAACCGCCCTGCGCCTCTCCGACGGCCTCGTCGTCATTGACTGCGTTGACCTGGACGCTGACGATCCCGATCGCCGCCGCCGCTTCTCCGAAAAGCGCGCGTGCCCCAACGACCACCCGCTGACGCTCGACGAGATTGAGCCGCGCACCTTCTCCTTCAACGCCCCTTACGGCGCGTGCCCCGACTGCGCGGGCCTCGGCTTCCGTCTCGAGGTCGACCCCGAGCTGGTCGTCCCCGACGAGGAGCTCTCCCTTGCCGACGGCGCGGTCATCCCCTGGAACTCGAACTTCAAATACCACAAGAAGCTCCTCGAATCCCTCTCCAAGGAACTTGGATTTGCGATGGGGACCCCGTGGAAGTCGCTGCCGAAGAAGGTCAAGGACGCGATCCTGTACGGCAAGGACTACGAGGTCACCGTCAAGTTCCGCAACCGCTGGGGTCGCGAACGCTCCTACTCGACGGGATTTGAGGGTGCGGTCAACTACATTGAGCGCAAGCGCGAGGAGACCGAGTCCGCGGCAGTGTCCGAAAAGCTCGACTCTTACATGCGCGAGATTCCGTGCCCGACATGCCACGGCGCGCGCCTCAAGCCCGAGGTTCTGGCCGTGCGCATCGGCGACAAGTCGATCGCGGAGCTCTCCGACATGTCGATCGCGGACGCTCGCGCGTTCCTCGCGGACGTCGAGCTCGAGCAGCGCGCCCGCTCGATCGCCGCGCCCATCCTCACCGAGATTGAGGCTCGCCTGGCCTTCCTCGTCGACGTCGGCCTCACCTACCTGACGCTGTCGCGCGGTGCCGGAACCCTTTCGGGTGGCGAGGCGCAGCGTATCCGCCTGGCCACGCAGATCGGTTCGGGCCTCGTCGGCGTCCTCTACGTCCTCGACGAGCCCTCGATCGGCCTGCACCAGCGTGACAACCGTAAGCTCATCGCCACCCTTGAGCGCCTGAGGGACCTGGGCAACACGCTCATCGTCGTCGAGCACGACGAGGAGACGATGGAGGCCGCCGACTGGATCGTCGACATCGGCCCGGGTGCGGGAGAAACCGGCGGCTGGGTCGTGCACTCGGGCCCGCTGTCGGAGCTGCTGACAAACCGCAAGTCGCTGACGGGCCAGTACCTGTCGGGCAAGCGCCGCATCGTCCTGCCTCCGACCCGCCGCCCGATCGACAAGAAGCGCGTGGTCACCGTCAAGGGCGCGCGCGAAAACAACCTGAAGAACGTCGACGTGTCCTTCCCGCTCGGCGTGTTCACTGCCGTCACCGGAGTGTCCGGTTCGGGTAAGTCAACGCTGGTCAACGGCATCCTGTATCGCACCCTGGCCTCGCGCCTCAACGGCGCGCGCATGGTGCCGGGCCGTCACCGCACGATTACGGGCATCGAACAGCTCGACAAGGTCGTGCACGTGGACCAGAGCCCGATTGGCCGGACGCCGCGCTCGAACCCGGCGACGTACACGGGCGTGTGGGACCAAATCCGCAAGCTGTTCGCCGAGACGCAGGAGGCGAAGGTACGCGGCTACGGACCGGGACGCTTCTCCTTCAACGTCAAGGGCGGACGCTGCGAGTCTTGCAAGGGTGACGGCACCCTGAAGATCGAGATGAACTTCCTTCCCGACGTGTACGTGCCCTGCGAGGTCTGCCACGGTGCTCGCTACAACCGCGAGACCCTCGAGGTTGAGTACAAGGGCAAGACTGTCGCCGACGTGCTCGACATGCCGATCGCCGAGGCCGCACAGTTCTTCGCGCCGATTTCGCGCATCGCCCGCCACCTCAACACTCTCGTCGAGGTGGGCCTGGGATACGTGCGCCTCGGCCAGAGTGCGACGACTCTGTCGGGCGGCGAGGCACAGCGCGTGAAGCTGGCCTCCGAGCTGCAGCGACGCTCGACCGGCCGCACGGTCTACGTGCTCGACGAGCCCACGACCGGCCTGCACTCCGAAGACATCCGCAAGTTGCTCCTGGTCCTGCAGTCGCTCGCTGATAAGGGCAATACCGTCATTGTCATCGAGCACAACCTGGACGTCATTAAGAGCGCCGACTGGATCATCGACATGGGTCCCGAGGGTGGTGCCGGCGGCGGTACGGTCGTCGCGCAGGGAACGCCCGAGGAGGTTGCGAAGGTAGAGGAATCCTTTACCGGCCAGTACCTCGCCGAGATCCTGGCAAAGGAAGCCGCGCGAGATGCCGCGGCTTCACGGTAGTAATGGTTAGTATGGATCTCATGAATCCGATGTACGGCCTCTACGGCTTCTCGCACTTCTGGCCCGCGTGGGTCCACCTCATCGTCGTGGCGCTCATGGTGGTGTCTGGCGGCCTCGTCTTGAAGGCACTCGTTGCGCATGCAGCGGGGCGAAGCCGCGTCTACGGGCTGGGCTGCGGCTTCGTCGCCGGCCTTGGCAACGTGTGCCTGAGCGTTCTGGCTCACGCGGAGGCTCGCCACACGTGGCAGCTGGGGACGGTCATCGCAATCTATGCGGTCGCGGTCGTGTTCCTGATCATGACACTCGTGTCCTTGTGGAGCGCTGAATCAGGCGGCTTCGTGTGGGCGCGTGCGTTCCACACGTTCCTTATGATCGGCGTGGTCGCGTCGGCGGCCATGGAAATCTCGCGACGGATGCTCTATTGGATCCCGATGCCGGTCATCGGAGTCATCTTCCTTCTTGCGCTCTTTGCGGCTTTTGTCGTGGGACGCAACACGGCCGACGAATAGTCGCTCCGAGACGTACCATGCGGCCCCGACCTCGTCGTTGAACGAGGCCGGGGCCGCTTCGTTGAGCCGGATTCCCCGGGCAGGTGGCCGGGTTACTCCTGGTTCTTCGAGGCCTCGCCCGACGCGTAGAGGGCGTCTACCTCGTCGGCGTAGTCGGCCAGGACGCGGCGGCGCTTGAGCTTGAGGGAGGGCGTCATGTAGCCGTTCTCCACGGTGAAGGCCGCGTTGACGATGCGGTAGCGGCGGATCGACTCGGCGCGAGAGACCGCCTGGTTGGCGCGGGCGATCGCCTTCTCCAGCGAGTCGCGCACCTCGGGCAGGTTCGCGGCCTGCGCAGCATCGACAACGGGCAGGCCGTGGGTTGAGAGCCACTCGGGCAGCATCTCCGTGTCCAGAGCGATGAGCGCGCCGATGTAGGGACGGTTGTCGCCGACCACGATAATGTTCGCGATGAGCGGGTGCGTCGACAGGGACTCCTCGAGGACCTCGGGGGAGACGTTCTTGCCGCCCGCGGTGACGATAAGTTCCTTCTTGCGGCCCGTGATGCGCAGGTGGCCGCGATCGTCGATGGAAGCGAGGTCGCCGGTCTTGAACCAGCCGTCCACGTAGGCCTCGGCCGTGGCCTCGGGCAGGTTGTGGTAGCCCTTCGACACCGAGATGCCCTGGACGAGGAGCTCGCCGTCGGGAGCTATCTTCATGCGGTTACCGGGCCAGGGGAAGCCCACCGAGTCCGGCGGGAAGTCCTGCGGCGTCTCCACAGAGATCGGGCCGGTCGTCTCGGACAGTCCGTAGCCCTGGAGGAGCGTGATGCCCAGGCCGCGATAGAAGTTTGCGAGATCAAGGGCCAGGGGAGCGCCACCCGAGATGATCGTGTGCAGGTTCGGGCCGAGGATCGCGCGGACCTTCGACAGGACGAGCGCGTCGGCGACGCGTCCGCGCAGCTTGAGCGCGGTCGACGGGCCGGGGGAAGGCATCGCCGAGGCGTCGGGGATGGGCGTCGTATCGGGGCCGGGACCAGCCACGGCGGACTCAGGCAGGGGAGAGTCGACGTAGGCGGAGGCCTTGGACAGGGCGCGTGCCTGCTTGGCGGCCCACGCGAACATGCGGCCCTTCATGCCGCCGCCGGCCTTCGCGGCCGCGGCGTTGTAGACCTTCTCCATGACGCGCGGGACCACGAGGAGCATCGTCGGCTTGAAGGTCGCGATGTCGTTGACCAGGTTGCGCGTGTCGGGGGAGAAGGCGGTGACGCCCTGGCCCGCGAGCAGGCAGTACATGACGAAACGCGCGAGCACATGGGCAACCGGCAGGAAGAGCAGAGAGCGCGACTTCGGGTCGTTGATGAGGAGCGGAAGGAAGTCGTAGGCCTGCAGCATCGGCTCGATGAAGTTGCCGTGGGTGAGCACGACGCCCTTGGGCATTCCGGTCGTGCCGGAGGTGTAGATGACCGTCGCCTCGTCGCCCAGCTTGACGGCGTTGGTGCGCTCTCGGACCTGCTCGACGCTCACGCCCTGAGCGGCGCCCGACAGGACGCGCTCGGCACCCCGGTCCAGGGAGAGGATATGGCGCACACCCTCGGTGCGCACGGATTCGACCAGCTCGGCCTGCTGCGTGGTGGCCGTAATGACGATACGCACGTCGGCGTCGGCCAGGATGTGCGCGATCTGCGAGGCCGAGTCCGTCTCGTAGATGGGCACGGTGATGGCACCGCAGGACAGCGCGGCCACGTCGATGAGCGCCCACTCGTAGGAGGTGGGGGCCAGGATCGCCAGATGGTCGCCGGCCTCGAGCCCGATGCCGATGAGGCCACGCGCGATCGAGTCGGCTTCACCCAGGAAGGTCTCCATCGTGACCGGGCGCCACGCGCCGACGTTGGAGCGGCGCTCGATTGCGACCTGCCCGGGGTGAGACGCCACGCGCTGGTGGAGCATCTTCGGCAGGTTCATGTCCTCGGTGGCTTCTCGCGTTGCGATCGACTCCCAAGAGCCGTCGGCGAGCCTGCGTACCGTCATTGCGGTCCTTTCGTGGGGTGGGCGCTGTGCGCCGTGCGTGGTGGGATCAGTTCTTCTTGCCGCGGCCGAAAAGCCCGCGCTTCTTGGGTGCCTCGGCGGAGACCGGGCCGCCGTACAGGGCGTCGATCTCATGGGCGTAGTCGGTGATGACCTTGCGGCGGCGCAGCTTCATCGACGGTGTGACGTAGCCATTCGCGACCGTAAAGGTGGCGTCGATGATGCGGAACTTACGGATCGACTCGGCGCGGGAGACGGCCTTGTTGGCGCGCTCGACGGCCTTCTCGAGAGACTCGCGGACGGCGGGCAGCTCGGCGGCCTCGGTGGGTGAGCACTGCGGCAGGCCGTGCTTGGCCAGCCAGTCGGGGAGCATGTCTGCGTCGAGGGTGAAGAGCGCGCCGACGTAGGGGCGCTGGTCGCCGACCACGATGACGTTGGCGATGAGCGGGTGCGTGGCCAGGGAATCCTCGAGGACTTCGGGGGAGACGTTCTTGCCGCCCGCGGTGACGATGAGTTCCTTCTTACGGCCCGTGATGGTCAGCTGGCCCTTGCGGTCGATCGAGCCCAGGTCACCCGTGTGGAACCACTTGCCGTCGGGCATGACCTCGGCGGTCTGCTCGGGCAGGTGGTAGTAGCCGGGCATGACGGACTGGCCGCGCACCAGGATTTCGCCGTCCTTGGCGATCTTGATGAAGTTGCCGGGCAGGGGCAGGCCGACGCCGCCGACGGGGTTCTTGCCGATGTGCTGGACGGAGATCGGACCGGTGGTCTCGGACAGGCCGTAGCCCTGGATGAGGGTGATGCCCATGCCGGCGTAGAAGTGGGCGAGGTCGGTGGCTAGGGGTGCACCGCCGGAGACGATGTAGCGCAGGTTGGGGCCCAGGACCGAGCGGATCTTCTTGAGGACGAGCGCGTCGGCGATGCCGTGACGCATCTTCTTGAACAGGCCGGGGCCGAAGGTCTTCTCGGAGGCCACGGAGAAGGTGCGCGCCTGCTTGGCGCTCCACGCGAACATGCGGCCCTTGATGCCGCCGCCCGCCTTGGAGGAGGCCGCGTTGTAGACCTTTTCGAGG
>QWCT01001254.1_pt1 | contig 13409 bp, 23 predicted proteins | sample 1972681 | NCBI WGS metagenome assembly QWCT01 (sample SAMN09866701, study PRJNA288562) | Human oral metagenome isolate pre3_saliva, whole genome shotgun sequencing... | isolation source: mouth | host: Homo sapiens | place: USA: California | reverse complement strand
GAAAATCAACTGGACAGTACGTTTGAAGAATAAGAACTTTTGGCTTGCTCTTGTGCCAGCTTTGGCATTGCTATTTCAAGCATTCGCTGATATTTTCGGCATCAAGTTAGAGTTTGGTCAAACTGTTGATAAAATCTTGGTATTCGTCAATGTGCTTTTCGCAGTTTTTGTTTTGGTCGGTGTCGTCAATGACCCTACTACAACAGGGCTAAGCGATAGCAAGCGTGCTCTTAACTATTATGAGCCACACAATGATTAAGAGGGCTACTCTTAAAGCAACAATCTTTTTACTAGCCACTGCCTATTTCTTGGTAGTGGCTTTTGAATTAAAGGAGAAACAATATGGTAAGAACTATTGACTTAATCAATCATGTAAAAGCAAATGCTGACGCTGGAGTTGGTGCTGACGCTGACGGATGCTACGGAACACAATGCGTAGATGAAGTAAACGATTTATCCATTACTTTTTTTGGTAAATCTTTGTGGGGCAATGCTATTGATCTACTCAATTCTGCTAGAGATGCTGGTTTTGAAGTTGTCGAAAATGTCGTAGGAGATGTTTCATCTGCTCCTCGTGCTAGTGCAGCATTCGTCCAAGATACAACTTACATCGCAGGGCATCCTTACGGGCACACAGGGCTAGTTATTGAAGACTCAGACGGCTATACCATGCGGACCATCGAGCAGAATATTGACGGTAACGCTGATAGCTTATACGTCGGTGGTCCAGCACGCTACAATACACGCAATTTTGATGGTATTGTTGGTTGGTTTTACTTTCCTGTAGATGATCAGCCAGCAGAAGTAACACCTATCACGCCATCTGAGCCTCTCACAGTTGATTCTAACGGATTCAACCCAGAGGCAGGTACATTCACAGTCGAAGTTCCAGCGCTTAATGTACGGGCATCTGCTGGACTTGCTGGTGAAATTGTGGCAGTCTATACTGCTGGAATGGAAATCAATTACGACGGCTGGTTAGATAATGATGGATATATCTGGATTACGTACGTTGGAGCGTCTGGAAATCGTCGTTATGTGGCCGTAGGGCAATCTGAAAACGGACAACGTGTCACAGACTTTGGCTCATTCGCTTAACTAAAAGAAAGGGAATGCTCCCTAAATTCATAAATCAACCCCTCCATTTTGGAGGGGCTTTTTTTTGTTTGCTGTTAAAACAGACATTTTTTATTTTGTCCGTTATAACGGCAATCATAATAAAATTTTGGTATAAATAAGTATTTTTGTATCAAAAAAGTGATGATTGTATAACCATCACTTTTCTTTTTTAAACTGATTAGCGTATTCTGTCATTTTAATTGCGTGTTTCAAACGCATATTCATAATATCAGAGATACCGTTCTTATATTTGTCTACAGCTTGGGTGGATAATCCACAATTTTTACTAATAGAATAGGCTGTGGCATTTTCTAGTAGCCATTTAATAGCATTGATATCAACTAACATATTTACCTCGCAAAAAACCAAATGATTATTATGATCAACAAAAAACCTAAAACAAACTCAAGTTTCTCACTAGCTGTGGTTTTTCTTACTTTAAATTTTACTTTCATCACGATACCTGTTATAATTAAAGCAAGCCCCCACAAGGGGCGGATAGTGATCGTTCACTATCCGAATTCGATGTGCCACTCAATGCTAATAATGAACAAGTTTATTTTGACCACTAGCTTATTCGTCTTAGCTTTGATTGGCTTTTTTCTTCGCCTTAACATTTATTTTTCCTTTCTTTCGTTTCCTTGTCTAAGGTTTCCTCCTTAACCTTATGTATTAATTATACAACTAAAGTTACATAAAGTCAAGAGATTTTATTAACTTTTTTAAAAAAAATAAAAGATTTTTTCCTATTAAATAACTTCCTTTTGTGTCTATAAAAAAATAAAACTTGAACTTTATTTGGGGCTATGCCAAACTAAAAATGTGGCGATGAAGTTGTGGAGTTTTAGAAGCAGTTCCTAAAACAGACCCAAAATATGATATAAGTTGATAAATAAACTTTTGTCAGACTCCCACCGGCTCCATATATACTTTCTAAAGTTTCCTAAAACTTTCTAAAACGTTGCTTTTACAACGTTTTTTGTTTTATACTTTCTATTCTTTCCCAAACCTTTTTGAAACTAACAGACCCAAAAACAGACCCTTTTCTTTCGGAAGAGTCTGTTTTTATGTTATTTAATTAAAAGTCAATATAGTTTGCGAATTTCTCACCAATGTCATCTTTAGCCTCTCTGGTAATGTGCGTATAGATGTTCATGGTTGTTTTTAAATCTGAGTGTCCAAGTCTATACTGGACCTGTTTTAGTGTCATTCCAGCTTCGAAGCATAGACTGGCGTGTGTATGTCGGAATCCGTGGATCCTGATTGGACGCATGTCCGAATCTTTGACAATTTGTTGTAACCATTTCCGTGGCAGTGTTCCTGGTATTGGTTTTCCGAACTCATTTTCAAAGATATAAGTAGTAGTAGGGTTCATCGCTTTAAACTCTGCGAGTAGCTCACTTGTCTTTTTGTCCAAGCTAATCAATCGATTACTGCTTTTGTTCTTTGTATCCCCGATGAATTCCCCCTCAAATCCTCTCGTAATGGCTTTATTTATGCTCAGAGTGTTATTGGTCCAGTCTTCCCATTTGAGGGCTAAAACCTCACCTTTTCGAGCTCCTGTGAAGGCTAGAAGACGGAAGAGGACTTTCTTTCTCAATTCATCGGTCTGATCTACTAACTCAAGGAATGATTTTAGCTCCTCCTTGTCGTAAAAATCGCTATCTGTATCAACTCGCTTTTTGACAAGCGTCGTCACACCCTCAACCGGATTGATTGAGATATAGCCATGTCTGATAGCGTACTTACATATGTTATTCATCAAGCCTTTCATTTTACGTCCGTAAACAAGTTTCTTGGACCAGGCATTAACCTGTTCTTGTAGTTGGAGGGGAGTTAGGGAAGAAAGCTTCTGATCACCCAGTGTCGGATAAATATGATTTTGTAAATTTCGCTCAGTCTTGATGTAGGTACTATCTTGTACTGTATCAGCATATTCCTTGAGCCATTTCTCAGCAACTTCCTTGACAGTGATCTCTTTCTTTTTTTCCTCGCTATTTTCGAGGTCGTCTTGAAGTTTGAGAAGTGCTGCTCTCGCCTTGGCTTTCGTCGGGAAGCCCTGACGCTTTACATACTTGTCTTTTCCATTTTCCTTACCGACATAGACCCGGAATTTGTAGGCAGTGTCGCCGTTTTTCTTTTTATATGATTTTATTTCCATTGAATTTTACCTCATTTCTTGATAAAATGGGTATAGTAAAAGGGGCTTTCCTAATGCCTATTTTTACTATACAGTGTATCCTCACAATTTGCTTTGGTCGGCGATGTGAGGATTTTTTGCGTTTATAGAAAAGAAAAACACCTATCTTTAAAGACAGGTGCTATCAGTGAGTCCTTTTGGACACAAAATAATTCCTCAATGGCAAGATACCTTGCCAAGATTACACCATTATCTTATCACTATTTTGTCTGTTTGTCAACACGCCTCCAAGGCCCAGATAACAGCTTTCTTGCAAGAGCTTGGTCTATTTCGTCCATCGTCTCTTTACTTAATTGAATTTTCCCAACAGGATCCAAATCGTTTATTGGTTTCGCAATCTTTAATTTACTGACCGAAGTAATAGAATCAATCTTTGCATAAGAAACCTTGTTGTAATTTCGATATAGCTTCTTCAAATGATTAATCTTATCTAAATCCGATTGGATCCATTGCTTTATTGTGACATTAGCAACCGGTATATGTTTGCCATCTGGATCGTGTCGATTATAATATTCATGCCAATCCTTATAATTAGGGTGATTCTCCCTCATATGGAAGTGGCTAGGAGGTTTTGGTAATGAATAATGTAAACGTTCAAGGTCAAAAGTCATATTCAAGATTTCTTGCATCTTTTTCACTTGTTTTTCGGCATCATTCATAATTCCAGAAAAGATAGCTTTCCCAATCGAAATATTTTGTTTCCCGCTTTTTGAAGTAAGTGGAAGGATGGTCAGCTTTCCTTGTTTAGGATGATCGTCTTTGTCTAGCACTATTCCAAAATGAGAGTTCGAGAACTCTGTTCCTGTATTTATCCCAAAATGTATAAATACAATCGTTCCTCTTTTATATCTCATAAACCTTTTCTGTTTATTATTGTTTTCAGATCGGAAAATTTTGGCACGAAGCACTTCGTGTTGTGGTAAAGATAAAAATTTAGGATTGTGCGGATTTAGGGCCACGTTAAGCAGCATATCTCTGGCAGTCGTTAATTTTCGTTTCCGTTCATTGTCATTCATGTAAATTGATCACTCCTAATCATCACCGAAATGTGTGATTTTCGGTAATTTTTAATATTGACTTGTTAAAGCCTTATATTCATCAATCACCATCGTTTCGTTAGCGGTGGTTTTTATTTTAGTAACTTTATGAAGTCATTTTCTGTCATAATTTCAATATCATGACCTTTTTCAAGCAATGATTGTGCTTTCTTCATTTTACTACTTAGACCGTCTACACCGACCACACGCCAATCTTGTTCACCGACAACTAGAATATTTGTATGATTAGTGACACCTTTTTCTGGGATTCCACCAACAAGTGCTACCGCTTTGTTAGCTTCTTTTCTAGTCATTCTCTCTAGTTTTCCAGTAAAACAAAAGTACAATCCGTAGAAATAGTGGTCTGGGTCCATTGCTGCTTTCTCCTCATCTGTAGGAGTATAGATGAGATTATCTTTGTACTTAGCGTCTTTTTTTCTCTTAAAACCACGCTGGCCAAGTAGACCTGCCTTGTCATAACGATACTCTTTTAAAAAGTCATTGAGATCAGAAAAAGAATTGGCTGATAATAGGTGATCTAGAATTAAACCACTAGCTTTCGCATCAGACAAAGCATTATGATGGTCTAATTGAATATTCAATGCTTTCGAAAGATTTTTTAATTTATAATTTAATTGTCCTGGCATAGCAACTTTTGCAAGTCTATACGAACAAATATATTTTATATCGTCATAATCCAACTGATATTTATTGTAAACATCATTCAAGGCTCCCATATCAAATTGGGCAAAATGACATACAACAATATCAGAACCAATAAAATCAACAATATCCTGCCTTACTTCCGGAAATGTAGGAGCATCAGCAACGTCTTCAGGTTTAATACCGTGAATAGAAATGTTGAAGGTGTCAAAACTTGTTTCGGGATTGATTAAGGTATAGTAGGTGTCAACGATAGTTCCATCTTGAAACTTTACCAAACCGATTGAACAGATGCTTCCTCTGAAATCATTAGCAGTTTCAACATCTAAAGCAACGTATGAGTAAGACATTTGAGTCTCCTTTCATTCGACCAATGCTAAGTATTCCTCTTGAACCATAATTTCATTTGTTATAGTTCTCAGATTATAGTAAGACATGAATTGTATGTAATCAAACTCTCTAGGGTCTTCTAGATTATCTAGTGCATCTTTTACAAGATGATGGATCATATTCCTATCAGCTTCATTCTCACATCGTAGGCGAGCGTTCTGGTACTCTGAGCGTGTGTGGTCCTTGTGTCCCAGTTCATGCAATAATACCTTAACTCTCTCTTTTTTGTTAAGTTTACTCGATAGGAAAGCTGTATTAGTTTCTTGTTCGTAAAATCCGAGTTCATCCGGCATTAAATCTCCATCAAAATCGATAATACGAACCTGATAATGGCTTATAATTTCTTTTTCGGTCACTAAGCAGTACCTCTAATCAGCAGCTTCTTTTAGATAACCTTCAATAATGGACTGTATGATTTTCTTCTTTTCGTCTGTTAATTCTCGACCACCGAACATCATAACATTAGATGCCATTTCTTCAACATTGAGAGGCTTCCCTTGCCAGGTATACTCTTTTGAATCACCAGCAATAGTAGGATTATCCGTGCGACCAAGTAAATAGTCTGCGCTTACATTAAAGTAATCAGCTATTTCTTTTAAAACTTTTGAACTCGGATTGCTTCTTTTTAATCGATACAAAGTGTTAGTTCCATAACCAAGTTTTTCTTCCAAAACATTTATAGAAATCCCCTGTTTATCAGCTAATTCCTTTATTTTATCGAATGCTACGAACATTTTTTTAGAACCTTTCTAAGCAAACGAAAAAAATTTTTAAAATATTTGTAGAAAATAGTTGACATATTTAGTCAAATGTTTTAAAATAATAATCGTAAGCTAAAGAGTTAGCGAATAAGACAACTAAAAAATAAAGCCTAGTAAACTGATTGGCGTCTGTTTTATATAGGTAAACCTTACTTTTAGTAGGTCTTTTCTCTATGTTTTCATTTTAAAACATTTGACTAGAGTTGTCAATAAATTCGCTAACTTTTTAGATAAATTTTTAAAAAGGAGGTCAGGAATGAGCCAACAACATCAAAAATGGATTCAATTGGTCAAAGAAAAATTGAGTTCAGAAGGAATGACACAGACGCATCTCGCTCGTGCTTGCGGAGTGAAGAAACCTACCATTTCAGAACTACTGAAATATGGGAAGGGCAGTGACAGACTCAAAAACAGAGTCTGCGATGTCTTGGGTATCGACGAGACTTGGGTTGATTTAGGAGAGTAGGAGTTGTAGAAAATGGAAAAATTAATTTCGGAAAAGGGTATGAAAAATTCTGTACCAGTTGAAGCTATGGCTACAGCGGTTATTACTCTATCAAACGGTAAGAAAATAGAGGTGACAAACCCTGTAAAGCAAATTGTTAACTTATTCTATTTTGTTGAAGATCCTAAAAATAGATTTTTGAATATAGGTGGCGTGATGGTTAATATTAATCAAATAGCTACTATGAAGTGGGTTACAGAAAATCCTATTAAAGGAGATGTGTAGGTAGCGGAGTAGAAAATGAACGAAATCACTTTATCAAACAATCTATCTCAGATAGAACTTGAAATCAGTCACCACAAACAAATAGCCGGTCAGTCCATTTGGGAAATCGGCAGACGATTGAACCATGTGAAAGAACATAATCTGGTACATGGTGAATTTATGGATTGGTACACTAGTCTTGGAATTGACAAAGATTTCGCAAGTAAATCAATGAAGATAGCAAAAGAACTTCCAAATTTCGAAACGTTACGAAATTTAGGGACTACAGCACTTCATCTGATCGCAACTCTTCCAGAAGAAGAGAAAGATGAGCAAATCCAACGCATCGAAGATGGCGACACTCCGACAGTGAGAGAGCTGCAGGAAGTCAAGAAAAAACTCAAGCTCAGCAAGCTAGTAAACGAACGTCTACGAGCTGAGAACGAGAAAATCAAGTCTTCCAAGACCGAAGTCAAGGAAACCATCAAGGAAGTCATCCCAGACGATTACAAGGCCACACAGGACCTTAACAGGCAATTGCTGGAAAAGAATAAGGAACTCTCTAAAACCGTGAAAGCCATGGAAGAACGCTCCGAATTTATCGAAAAGCAACTTGCTGACACACTGGCTCAGCGTGAAGAGGTCGATAAGAAATCTGCACAGTATGATGAATTGACACGAGCGATTGAAGAATCGCAAGGGCAACTCAACAGCGTACAGAAGCAAATCTTAGCTTACAAGAATATCACAAGCCTACTTCAAAAAGGAAATGACTTTTTAGCAAGTATGGGTGGTCTAATCTACGCAGACGAAGAGAAAGTCCTTAAAGCAGACGGAATCATCCGAAACGAATTTGATAGTTTTATCAGCCGTGGGCTTCGTTTCTTTAACGATCTGAACGATATCCGCAAAGAAAGCAACATTTTAGAAGGAGAATTTGAATAATGAATGAAGTTACTATTCAGCCTACCGAGTTAGTGGTAGAAGACGCAATGATCTATGCACTCCAGGAATTGAAAAAGCTGAAAGAAGGGCAATCCATCTTATCAGCCGATGTCGATTATCTGAAGAATGAGCAACCAATCAACCCTTCGGTTGGTCTGGCCTTGGAAAAGCTACGTAAGAAGAAAGTCGTGGCCTTGCTTGGTGGCAAAGATAGCCAGGCATACCGTGACCGACATTTCGCACAATCTGTATTTTCTCAGGCTGCTAAAGATTTCAAGGACTATTTCCGCATCCCACGCTATGACTTATTGAAGCGTAAGGACGAAGAACAAGCCTTTGACTACTGGAATAGCTGGGAGCCATCAGCGAATACCAAGCTTGAAATCAAGGCCCGGAATGGACAGATGAGTTTGGTGGGGTGAAGAGGAAGAAAATGAGCGAACCATTAAAAAAAACGTTGCCAATCCAAAATCTAGAAATTAAGATCAGCAACGATTCTAACGTTCCGCACATTATTTTGAACGGAATTGATTTTAAAGCCGAAGATATTGGCCTGACAGGAATACAGCTTATTTGGGAGACAAAAAATGAAGAAGTTCCTACGACTCTAATCCAAATTGACTATCTAAATGCTCGGGGGCCTCTTCAAGAGATATCTATTAGGCAATCATTTCCTAATACTCTACTTAAATAAAGAAAGAAAAATTAAAGTTAGAAAGGATTTTCAAATGGTCTTAGATTTGTTTGGAGCAGACTTTAAAGATAAGTTATTTGAAGAACTTGTGTCTCTCAATATAAAAGCCATGGAAGAAGCCCAAAGAAGAGCCAGCAAGCAAATCACATGGGTCCCTATCAAGGCATTACAAGAAGCCACTGGCTGGGGACGAACCAAGCTAGAAGAGTGGAGAGACCAAGGAAAATTCCAATTTCAACAATCTGGCAAAGGCGGGAAGTATCTCTATAACTTAGAAGATGTCCTCAGATTCTGCCGGACTTTACAAAAATAAAAAAAGTGCCTTGAGAAGGCACCAAAGAATTACACAATCATTATATCATAGGAGAATTAAAAATGGCTAGAGGAAAATACAAAAAGAGAAAGTCCCAAAGCGACTCTCTTACCCAGAAGTTATATGAAATTGTAGAAACTTGCTACCCTGATAAAGCTGAAGAATATAAACAATCAATCAATGAATGTAATAAAATTCTCAATACTAATCCCTTTAACTTCGACAAGTTTTTCAAAAACGACCCCATCTATTATTTTTACATCAAAATTTTAACACAATTATATATCTATGATTTAAAAGCATTAAGAATACATAAAAAAATTAGTGCAGAAGAATTAGATAAGAAACTAGGCTTTACAACTGGATATCCTTATCAATCACTCAAAAATTCATTCAACACACCAACTCAAAGAAATGTAAAAATCGCTTGCAGGATTTGCCATACCATTGCTAGATACTCTCATGGAAACAATTTAGAAAGCATTAAAATAAACAATGATTTTTTTGATATCAATGAAATGCTCAATGATAGTTTTAAATACGCTGGTATGAAGCCGCCATTGAATCTTCTTGAAGGTGATGAGTCGAATCAATCGAATGATGAAGCCTTAGAATTAGATGATGTTGCCAAGAATTCTGATAGAAGTACAGAAGAAGCAAATAATGACTTATCAGTAAATAACCTTGATGACTTGTTATTTATCAAACGGAAGGCTCAACAAATTTATAATGCAAAATCGATTGATGAAATTATTCAATATGCAAACCAGGTTTTAAAACTTGCTGAATTTTTAAAAGAAAATACCTAAAAAGGAGAAGTAATGGATCCTATTCAAAAATTATTAGCGTTGATGGATTGGCAAGATGCCAACCGTCCGCTAAAAGTCGAAGAAAAAGCCGAATTGATGAAGCTTTCTGATATCGAGTTTGAAAAGCGGTTGCATCAAATGGCTGTAGATTTTAAGAATGACGGGGTGATTTGAGCATGAGCCTTAGAAAGCTAAGATACATGACAATGATGCTTCTATTCTTCTTTCCGCTGTTTTCAATCGTAATGATTAAGGTCACATATGATCAGCAACGAAAAATTGAAGAACTTGAAGAACGAGTGCACTCTCACTCTAGAAGCATCGGACGCTGGGCTGAGATTGTCGGACGAATGGAAGAATCCAACAAGGCCCAAGATTTTATGATCAACAAATTCAATCGGGAACTGTTCCCAGAAAAACCAACCGAAGCAGAGGTAGAAACTAATGACAACTATTGAAATTTTCTTGGCAGTAGCATTTGCTACATATGCAGCACTTTCAGGCTTTGCAATCTTCATGTTGCGTTGCATCATCATCCGTCAAAAGGAAAAGATGCGGTACTACAAGTCAGCGAAGTATCAGCGGGAATTGCTTAATAAGCGAGCGACAGAGATCCACCGGAAAAATAACGTGAAAGGAATGACAGCATGAGCGACAACGTACACAATCCAAAACACTACCAGGGGCGGAATGGCCTTGAAGCAATTGATGTCCATCGTAACTTTATGAATGATGAGCAGTTGACTGGGTATCATTTGGGCAATCTACTCAAGTATCTGCTTCGTTATCGTAAGAAGAATGGCATCGAGGACTTGGAGAAAGCCAAGGTGCACATGGATTGGCTGATTGAAAAAGAAAAAGCTATGATGCTACAGCTAGAAGCATTGACAAAGGCAGATCCATTGACAAAGCCAGATGCATTAACAAAGGCAGATGGATTGGTTGGAGGTAACAATGATCAATAATGTTGTACTTATCGGTCGTCTGACTAGAGATGTAGAACTACATCGAACATCTCAAGATCAAGTAGTTGGACAGTTCACACTTGCTGTAAATCGAAACTTTAAAAATCAAGATGGTGGATATGATGCAGATTTTATCAATTGTGTGATTTGGCGGAAATTAGCGGAGAACTTTGCAAGTTGGATCAAGAAAGGAAATCTGGTAGCCATCACTGGCCACATCCAAACCCGTAATTATGAGAATCAGCAAGGTCAACGTGTCTATGTGACCGAAGTGGTCGCTGAGAGCTTCCAGCTTCTTGAAAAGCGTGATAATTCTGCGAATCAGAATTCTATGGCCGAGCAGATGCCACCTTCAGTTGAAAATGGCCAAATGAATATTCCTGATGATGATTTTCCATTTTAGATTGGAGAGGTGAAATGTCAGATAACAAGAAATACTATTATCTAAGGGTTAAAGAAAATTTTTACGATAGCGATGAAATGATTATCCTAGAAAGCATGCCAGATGGTTTTCTATACTCTAACATTTTGATCAAACTATATCTAAGGAGCTTAAAAAACAATGGGAAGTTGATGTTCAATGATCGGATCCCATTCAACTCTGAAATGCTATCAAAAATTACAAGGCATCCTGTGGCAGTAATAGAAAAAGCTGTCAGCATTTTCAAAGAAATGAACTTAATTGATGTTTTGGATAATGGTGCCATTTTTATGCTAGACATCGAATCATTTATTGGAAAATCGAACACGGAAGCTGACAGAAAGCGTAACTATCGCAGAAGAATTGAGGAGGAAAAACAAAAATTATCTTTGGGACATTTGTCCGGACAAATGTCGGACGAATATCCACCAGAGATAGAGATAGAGAAAGATATAGAGATAGATATAGAGAAAGATTTAGAGAAAGATATGCTCAAAATCATCGTAGATGAATATCAATCTCGTATTGCACCAATTGATGGAATCCAGTTTGAAACTTTAAAAGATTTTATCACTCTAAACGGTATGGAACCAGATGTGATCCTAAAAGCTATCAGTTTAGCGGCTGACAATGGTAAGAGAAATTTTAGCTATATTAGAGCTATTTTGCAAAATTGGAAAAATGATGGATTGTTATCAATTGCAGCAGTAAATGAACGAGAACGGAAGTTTCAGGAAAGTAAAACCAAAGGACAACCAACAAAGCAACAATCAAATGTTCCATATTGGTCAAAACCAAATTATACCAATCAAACAAGTGATCAAGAGAAAAAAGCTTTGGAGGAAGCAAAAAATAAAATGCTACAGAAATTAGAAAAGGATGGAAAGTGATGTTTATTTTAAAACATGGATCAAAACAAGCAAAACCATTTATAAAATCTGTAGTAGTTGGGACAACTGGCCTAGATGTCTCTTTTTCTGAAGAATCAGAAGCTATGAAGTTCGTATCTCGTGGGGTAGCTATCCAGGTAGGAAATGCTTTAAGAAAGTCATTCGGTACATTCTATCCAGTAGAAATTGATAATTGAAAAAGGAGTTGTAATGTATCATGGCAGACTACACCAAAAATCAGATAGAACATTTTAAAGAGCAACTCAAACTCTTAATGAAAAGCCATAACTTAACAGCTAGAAAATTATCCGAAGAAATAGGCTACTCAATAACCACTATAAGTAGTCTATTGACTGGCGAAACAAAAGTACACGAATATCATATACAGCTGATTTGCGAGTATTTTCAAATTGGAGAGAACTCCCTTATGGGTGATGCGGATGAGTTGGCTGATTATAAGCTCTATGAAAATGGGCGCTATTTATGTACTGGCTCATTAAAGAAGTTAAGCAAAATTACAGGGAAAGATAAATTGCTATTGAAATTCTATGCAGACCTAAATAGAAGAGGCAAAGAAACTGGTAATTTAAAACTCGTAAAAAAATAGAAAGAGGAAAAAATGGAGAATTTAATTTTAAACAAAGTGAAAAAATGGTTTATTGATCGAGATCTAGAAAACGGGGGCCGGCTAGATAAGCAGTCATTAAAACTAAGCGAGGAATTCGGTGAGTTATGTGCAGGGTTCTTGAAAAAGAATGAAGCATTAATAAAAGACAGCATTGGTGATTGTGCTGTAGTAGTTGTAGGTCTAGCATTGCTGATCAAAGAGGATGTACAGAGCATCTTTGAAGAGTCTAATAACATTAGACGAAAAGAAGCAATGGACTGCTTTAAAATGCTAAATGCCAATATCAGTGAGTTTCAACTATCTCAAGATTTAGCAAGTAAAAAAATGTGTCGCTATAACCTTGTGCGCATTGTGTCTTACTTGAAATCAATCAGCAACATTTTAGGTTATGAATTTCTAGAATGTTTCACCGGGGCCTATAACGAAATCAAAGATCGAAAAGGTAAATGGATTGATGGAAGTTTTGTAAAAGAGGAGGATTTGAAGAATGAATAAGCAAGAGTTGATCGGGAAAATCAAGAGCGCAGAAACTTTATATTTATCTCTCACTCCATTCATCGGAAAGAAATTGATCTTAGACTTAGTCAAACAGCTAGACGAACCGCAGAAAGTCCAAGTACCGCAGTTTGTGGCGGACTATATAGATTTTAAAAAAACATACGATTTTCATGTTTATGGGGCGATGAGAGTGATTGAAGATCATCATGATAAGAGAGTCCAAGAGTGGTTTTACGAAGGCAACATTGAAACTTTTGTCCGTGCTTGGCTTGACGGCTACGAGGTCGAGAAAGAACCGAAGTACACAGTTAAGTTTAAAGCTACTAAACAATACCTATCCAACGATGAACTAGGTCCACATTTTGAT
>QWCT01003254.1_pt1 | contig 13419 bp, 9 predicted proteins | sample 1972681 | NCBI WGS metagenome assembly QWCT01 (sample SAMN09866701, study PRJNA288562) | Human oral metagenome isolate pre3_saliva, whole genome shotgun sequencing... | isolation source: mouth | host: Homo sapiens | place: USA: California | reverse complement strand
TGCTTTCCTCTTTTCTCTCCCATCTCCCGCAGCACAAAAAGCATTTCCTCCTCTAAAAGAGAAAGATATTTCGGCATCTTCTCGGAAAAGCTTCCCATAGGCATGGAAAGGAAGGAGCAGTAGGCACAACGGGTAGGACAAAAGGGAATATTGATATAAAGACTGTAACCTTCGGAAATGCTTTTTCCATAAGCCTTTTCCGCCCTTTGTAAAATATCTTCCTCCTGCAAAGAAATCTTATATAAAAGCTCCGCCTTCTCCCCCTCCAAACGATACTCTTCTTTTAGAGCAGGGAACAAAACTTCGGGACTCTGCCCCTTTTCGTCCCGCATTTTTCGGCAAAGTCCTACCGGACGAATGCCGGTTAAGTCTCCCCAGGGCAGGCTTCTTCCGCTTTGTTTTTCCAAAATATCATAAAGATAGGCCTTTAAAATGGACTTATCCTTTCCCCTATCTCCGGTAAAGGCAAGATCTTCTCCGGTAATGTCCAGAGAAAAGAGGAACAGAGAAGGGTTGAGAAGCCCCTCCTCTGTTAAAATGCGATTTTTCTTTTCTTCCGGCTTATGCTTTAAGCTCTTTTTATTTACCTCTGTGGGCTGACCCACTTCCTTCGCCCGCTTAAAGGCATTCTTCTCCTCCTGGGTAGTTTCCATCAGACGAATCCCCTGACTGCTATGAATCTGGAAATCCTCCCCGGGGTAAAATGCCTTACAAAGCTCCCGAATGTCCGCTTCAAAAGGAAGAACCTTATCTCCTAAAAATAATTGAATCACAAAATCCTCTTCTACATACTATATAAAATCTAACTGAGAAATCTCTAAAAACTCTTGATGACTATACACTATAGAATTTGCTCTATAGAATTTACTCTATAGGATTTACTCTACAGAATTCAGCCTACAAAATTCACCCTACAGAATTCACCCTACAAAATTTTCAATTGAAAGTCTTCTTTATATTACTGTCCAAAAGCTTGTTAAAGCCCACCCAACCATTGGCTTCCTTAGCCTTTCCGGACTTCTCTCCCTGCTCGATAAATTCCCGCATGGTTTCCAGCTTGGCATCCGTATTGTCCGCAAAGGAAAGGAGTAAAGCCTCCATGGTAGCCGGCTTCTTGGGAGAACCGTATTCCAATTCTCCATGATGGGACAGGATGCAGTGTAAAAACTCTGTCTTCACATTCTCCGGAAAATCGGGAATCTCCTGCATCTTTTCCGAAAGCATGGTGTAGCCGATTAAGATGTGACCTAAAAGCTGTCCCTCGTCGGAATAATCATTTTTCGGAAAGGGAGTAAGCTCCTTGGTTTTTCCGATATCATGGCAAAGAGCCGCGCTTAACAAAATGTCTCTATTGATATCCCCATAGTGTCTTGCATAAAAATCGCAAAGTTTGGCAACAGACAGGGTATGCTCCAAAAGTCCCCCCACATAGCCGTGATGCACGGATTTTGCAGCGGAATGGAAGGAAAAGCATTTGTAAAATTCCTTATCCTCCACAAAAAGCTTCTGTAACAGCTTCTGCAAATAAGGGTTCTGTACGGTCTTAATCAGAGCAAAAAGTTCCTTCCCCATTTCTTCCCGGTCATGCTTACTGACCGGTAAAAAATCCTCTGCCGCATAAGTTCCTTCAGAAGCCACCGACAGGCGCTGAATACTTAGCTGATTTACCCCGTTGTAAATGCTGACATTTCCCTCCACGTACACATAGTCCATGGGAGAAAAGTCCGATATCCCCGGAGAATTGGGTTCCCATACCTTGGCATCAATGGTGCCGGTTCTGTCCTGCAAGCAGACATTCAAGTATTCCTTTCCGTTTTTTGTCACCGCTGCATTCTTGGTTTTCACAAGATACACATTATTCACCCGAAGCCCATCTCGGAAATTCTCAATAAAGCGATTGGGGTTAGGAACTCGTTCCATATTTTTTCCTTCCTACCTTGCCTGTATAAGAATTCCAACAGAGTAGGCGGGACTGTCTTCCACCACCTCCGTGACATAAACCCCTTCCGGAATTCCCAGCTCCTTCATGGTCTTGGAACTGTTTTGAATCTTTACGCCGAAATAGGGAAGAATTCCTCCATTACTGAGTCGTTCCAGACTTTCTAAAGCATCAGATATTCCGATAATCTGTCTTCCTGCTTTTCTATCCTCTGCCTCCGTGTAGAAGCCTACCCATTCCCCCTTTGTGTTTAAAACAAAGGCTGAGCTGTTTTCTTCTCCGGAAAACTGCATCTTGATTTCTTCCCAAACCCTGTCCTCCGAAGCCTTGTCATAGGACAAAACGCCGATGGTGCTTAAAGCTGAGGAATAGGCCTGTCCCAAGGGGGAGCCTAAAAGCAGTACCGTGTCTCCCTTTTGCAGAAGTCTGGAATTCCCTCTAGGCATTTCCTGAATTTTCTCCCACTCCTTATCTGTTAGAGAAGAAAGTTCTACGGTAAGAACCACCCATCGATCCCTGCCGCTTTTCCCCCGAAGAGTGGCGGGAAGCTTTTTTTCCCGGTTAAAGGTGACCTCGTAGCCTGCCCCTGCCTTGGCCTCTCCCAAAAAGAGAATCACCGCCTCTTCTTTGGTCTTTTTTAAAATTACCCCGGTACAATGCTGGTTTGCTTCACTGAGAGAATCTTCTCCGGGAGTATGAATACTGACCTCTACCAAGGATTTTTCACCTTCGGAAATCAGCGTTTTGGCATTGGACATCAGGCTGTCATAGCTGGATACGGAGAAATCAAACTTTTGCAACTCTGACTGTACTACATCTTCAATCGCTTCGGTTTCCGCCGTGCTTTCCGATGCCGCTTCCGTACTTTCTTCCACCAGGGCAATGCTTTCCTTTGCTTGCTCGGCTTCCCCCTGGGAAAGGCGTTTTCCCAGAAAAAAGAAGGAAAAGGCTGCCGCTATACCAAAAAGTCCGCCGGAAAGCAGAATCAGTACCGCCTTCTTCAGCCTTTTTTTCCATTTTCCCTTAGGACCTACGATTTTCTCTCGAATAAAATGTTCTTCCATCTTGCGTTCCTCTAAAGCCCTGCTATCTTACTCTTCTACCCGTTCCATTGCGGGAAGTGAAAAGCTGAATTCCGTACCCACTCCTTCCGTGGAAACACAGTCAATGTTTTCCCCGTGGGCAGTGATAATACTTTTTACAATGGCCAGTCCCAAGCCGGTACCGGCTTTATCCTTTCCTCTGGAAATGTCCGTCTTATAAAAACGCTCCCAAATCTTCCCCAAATCCTTCTTGGGAATTCCGATGCCCTGGTCCTTAATGCCCACCAGCACCTTCGTGCCTTTTTGCTCCGTCCGAATCTGAATCTCCGAATCCTCCTTGGAGAATTTTACCGCATTGTCCAAAAGATTGTAAAAGACCTGTTGAATCTTAGGATAATCCCCATTGACCATCTGTTTTTTCTCTGCAAACACCAGAGAAAATCCCAGCTTTTTCTTCTGACACTGCATTTCAAAGCTGGCACAAACTTCTCGAATCATCCGGTTTAAATCAAAATTGCTTCGGTTTAAAGAGCTTCCCTGATCCAGCTTGTTTAAGCTCAGCATGGACTGGGTCAGTTTACTCAGACGCTCCGTCTCGGAAATCAGTCGAAGCAAATATTTTTCCTCCGCCTCCTTGGGGATAGTTCCATCCAACATAGCCTCCAAATAGCCCTTTATGGAGGTCAGTGGGGAGCGGAAGTCGTGGGAAACATTGGCAATAAACTGCCTTTGGTAATCATCGGATTTTTGGATTTCCTCCGCCATGAAATTCAGAGTATCCGCAAGGTAGGACATTTCATCCCCTCCACCGACGGAAATCCGATACAAATATTCTCCTGCCGCATAGTGTACCGCCCCTGCCGTAATTTTCCCCAGCGGTCGATAAACCCAAAAATAAAAAACGAAAAAAATGGAAAGAGACAGTACCGCCACAGCCAGAAAGCCTCTATAGAAAATGCTGAACAGCATTGCTTTTTCCTGCTCTATTCCCGCTACGGATTTATGTAAAATCAGGTAGGCAAGATTTTGGTAATTTCTCTGAATGGGAGCCTGGGCCAAGATATGTTCCTCAGGCAGTAAACCGTGAAGATTGCCTCGGAAAGCAATTTTTCCACCGTTTTCCGTAGGATCAAAATCACTCACAGTCTTTCCGCTCAGATTGTCCTTTCCCTTATGCTGCAGAATTTTCCCGTCCTTATCCACCAAGGTCCAGTCCTTATCCACCAAGGTCCATTCCACGTTACTTCTATGAATGTTACCTTCCATCTCCTTACTGAGTCTATCCAGAGAAAGGGCTCCGTTTTCCTCTTTAGAATAGAAGTTGGCAAGCCTGGTAGCCTCACTATAAAGCTCCTGTCCCTCTCTTTGGTATAGATTCTGCCCGATAGCCTTTTCTCCGTAAAAATAAAGGAAAAGAAAGCCAAAGAGAAAAAACAGCAGGTAGGTGATGATAAATTTGATAAATAATCGTTTTCCCAAATTCCCTCCTGCCTATTCTATCTATCCGACCTAAACTTATTCCTGCAATATCCATCCCGGCCTAAGCTTACCCTACGATTCCTGTAATATCCATCCCTGTCTAAGCTATGTTTTACGGTCTTTATCCTAATCTGAACTTGTACCCTATGCCCCAAACCGTGGAAATCTCCCACTCTTCCACCTGGGGAAGCTTCTCCCGAAGTCTCTTGATATGCACATCCACCGTCCGGGAATCCCCGGCAAACTCATAGCCCCAAATATGATCCAAAAGCTGCTCTCTGGTAAAAACCTGGTTGGGGGAGCTGGCCAAGAAATACAAAAGCTCCAGTTCTTTTGGGGGCATATCAATAGCCTTTCCTTTATAATGCACTGCATAATTGCTTAGGTTAATTACCAAGTCTTCGTAGGCGATGTATTTGCCCTTTCGTAAAAGGTCTTCTCCCCCTTCCTTTTCCTTATCTTCCTCCAAAGGTGGCGAAAAGACATGCTGGCTTCTTCGCAAAACCGCCTTCACTCTGGCTACCAGCTCCTTGGTATCAAAGGGCTTTAGCATATAGTCATCCGCCCCAAGCTCCAAGCCCAGCACCTTATCAAAGGTCTCTCCCTTTGCGGAAAGCATGATAATGGGCACATTGGAGCTTGTGCGTATCCTTCTGCAAACCTCATAGCCATCAATTCCCGGAAGCATCAGGTCCAAAATAATCAGTGCCACCGGCTCTTTTTCCAAGCTTTTCAAGGCTTCTTCCCCGTCTTCACAGATTCGGGTATCGTAGCACTCCTTTTCCAAATATAGGGAAACCAGCTCAGCAATGGAGCTGTCATCATCCACAATCAAGATTTTTTGTTTTTCCGCCATGCTTCCTCCTTTCTATTGTTTTCCAACTTTCATTACTCTAAAAATCACCGAAGCGAGTCTTCGCTTCAATCTATGCAGTACACGAGTGTTCATCGGCTCATCTTTGTAGTCTATACAGAGCTTAAGCTGCATCGGCTTATCTTTGTAGTCTATGCAAAGCTTAAGCTGCACCGGCTTTTTACTTCTTAAAAAAGGCAATGCTGACACCGTCAGAGCCTTCCCCATACTCTCCTAAACGGAAGGATTCGATATGCTTATTCTTTTTCAAGCATTCCTGCACCATCTTTCGAAGGGCTCCGGTACCTCTTCCATGAACGATTCGTACCTGAGGCAGTCTGGCTAAAAAGGCATCATCCAAATATTTATTTAACTCCGGCAACGCATCCGCCGTCATTTTTCCAATTAAGTTAATTTCCGGAGAGATTCCCAGCACCTTTCCTCTTCCGATGGAGGCGACTTTTCCCTGATTCTTTTCCGGCTTTTCCTTTTCCTTATGCTGGATAAATTCCACATCCTTGGCGGAAACTTTAGTGCGAAGCATACCGGCAGTAACGGTGAACATTCCATTTTTGTCCGGAAGAGTGGTAACCGTTGCCACCATATCATGCATGCTTAAAACCCTTACCTTGTCTCCGATGGCCAATTTCTTTAAGGAAATGGTTTGCGAGGGTCCCTTTACCATGGTGGAGGACAGAGCCTCGTCATTTTCCCGCATCTTTTGGTGAAGCTTGGTTCTGGTCTTTTCTCCCTCTAAGGCACTGCTCTTTCCTGCCTCCTGCCGACGTAGTTCCTTTACCACCTGGTCAGCGGTTTCCTTCGCCTCCCGTAAAATCTGAGCAGCCTCTTCTCTGGCTCTTTGCAGGATTTTCTCTCTTCCTTTTTCGATGCCTTTGGTGGATTCTCTGGCACGCTGCTTTAGGCTCTCCACCTCTGCCTTATAGCGCTCGATTTCTTCCTTTTCCCTCTGGGCAAGGCGTTTGGTATTTTCCAAATCCGCAATCACATCTTCAAAATGCAGGTCTTCCTCTCCCATGCGATTCTTCGCAGAAGCAATGATGTCCTTTCGAAGACCAAGCTTCTCCGCAATGGCAAAGGCATTGGACTTTCCGGGTACACCAATCAAGAGATGATAGCTAGGCCTGAGACTTTCCACATCAAAGGCGCAGGCGGCATTTTCCACTCCATCAGTAGACAAGGCGTAAAGCTTTACCTCCGCATAGTGGGTGGTGGCCAGGGTTCGAATTCCCTTTTGGAAAAGGTGGTCCAGAATAGCCAATGCCAAAGCCGCTCCCTCTGTAGGATCTGTTCCCGCCCCAAGCTCATCAAAAAGGCAGAGGCAGTCTTCCCTTGCCCCCTGTAAAATCCGCACCGTATTGGTCATGTGGGAGGAGAAGGTGGAGAGACTTTGCTCAATGCTTTGCTCATCCCCGATATCTGCATAAATCTCCCGATACACCGTAATGCTGGAGCCCTGGAAAGCCGGAATAAAGAGTCCCGCCTGCCCCATCAGTTGGAACAATCCTAAAGTCTTTAAGCAAACCGTCTTACCACCGGTATTGGGTCCGGTAATCACCAAAAGACTGAAGTCATCTCCCAGGCGAATGCTGATGGGCACCACTTTGTCTTTGGGAATCAGAGGGTGGCGGGCATCCAAAAGCACCGTCTTTCGTTCCTGATTCAAGATGGGCTTTACCCCGTCCATCTTATTGGCAAGTTTTGCCTTGGCAAAAACAAAGTCCAAATGACTTAAAATCTTTACATTTTCCCCCAGTTCCTCGGTAAAGGGCGCTAAAGAAAGGGAGAGCTGTAAAAGAATCTTCTCCACTTCCTTTTTCTCTAAAGACAAAAGTTCCCGCATATCATTTTCCAGCTGAACAATGGAGAAGGGCTCCATAAAAAGAGTAGCTCCTGAGCTACTTTCATCATGAACAATTCCCCGGAAAGCATTCTTATACTCCGCCTTAACAGGGAACACATGCCTCCCGTTTCGAAGGGTTATCACCGGGTCCTGTAGCATAGAACGGTTATGCTGTAAAATTCGATTTAATTCCTGGTTGATTTTTTCCTCTAAGCCCTTTTCCTTCCTGCGCAGCTGGGAAAGCTCCGGACTGGCATCATCTGCCAGCTCCTCTTCGGAAAGAATACAACGTTGCAGCTCTCTTCGAATATCATCCAAGGGGGCTAAAGCCTGAAAATACTCCTGTAAAGCATCTTCCCTCTCTTCTCCCTGATCCTTTGCTTTTTTGGTCTTTTCTAAAATCAGAATAATATCATATAGCTCCGGAATGGAAAGGGCTGTGGATAAGGCTAAACGGGAAAAATAGGGGCGGACTTCTTTGATTCCCCGAAAGGAAATTCCTCCCCCTAAACGAATGCGGTCTTGTGCCGCCTCTGTTTCCGAAAGACTCTGCTCCACCTCTAAAAAGGAAGAAGAAGGCTCCAAGGCCTTCAACTTCTCCTTACCCAAAGAAGAGTCTGCCTCCTCCACTAATCGGTCTATGATTTTGTAAAACTCCAATGTCTTTAAGACCTTTTGGTTCATTCTATCCCTTTCTACTCTTGAACGAACTTGTCCGGATATACTTCCGCTAGACGATATCCATTCAAAGCATTTCCATTTTATGCCTATTTATAGAGAAAACTATTCCTTATCCAGCATCAGCTTTGCACAACCGTAAATTCCTGCATCATTTCCAAGCTTAGCCAGCATCAGCTCCGCCTTTTTGTTTAAAATCGGTGTGTGCTCCTCGTAATGCTTCTTAATAATCTGTAAGAGGAAGTCTCCTGCTCGAGAAACGCCCCCACCGATAACGAAAACCTCCGGATCCGCAATCATGGAAACCTGTGCCAAAACAATTCCCAGATAACGCATACTGCATTCTAAACTTGTGCTGGCCAGAATGTCTCCCTCTTTAGCCGCTTCACAAACAATCTTTGCGGTAAGGGCTTTTCCATAGATACGAAGAGAAGAAGGATCTCTGAACATCCGAAGAAAACGCTCTGCCTCCTTCACTATTCCGGTAGCGGAAGCCACCTGCTCCAGACAACCCATGCCGCCGCAGGCACAACGTTCTCCCTCCACATCCCGCACATGGATGTGTCCGATTTCCGCTCCTGCACCATGAGCGCCGGTAACAATTTTGCCATGCAGAATCAAACCGCCACCTACGCCGGTTCCCAAAGTTACCATCAGCATATCGGAGAAACCTCTTCCTCCTCCCTGCCAAAGCTCTCCAAGGGCCGCCACATTGGCATCATTTCCTACTGCACAGGGAATCTTTCCGCCCATCAGCTCTCTCATGATTTTTGCCGGATAAATGTCTTTCCAGCCTAGATTTACCGCAACAGGCACATGTCCGTCCGGCTCTACAGGTCCCGGTACACCGATCCCGATTCCTGCCACATCCTCATAGGCAATGGTCTTTTCCGCCAAATGCTTCTTTAACTCCTCAGCCACATCCGGAAGAATATACTTTCCCTGTTCCGCCTTTCTGGTGAGCACCTCCCATTTGTCCAACAGTACGCCGTTATAGGTAAAGATACCGCATTTTACGGAAGTTCCCCCTACATCAATGCCTACGCAATATTGATTCATCTTATCCCTCCTCTGTAGCCAGCTACACACCTTACTCTTCTGAATGCTTCTAAAAGCACATGGCTGAAGCTTTTTCTATTTTACCCGAATAGCCTCTTCCCTGTTTCGATATGCCAAGAATAAATCCGTTCCCCCGAACTGAATTTTTGACAAAGAACGAATGTATTGCAAACCTTCTTCGGTCTCCCCATTATAACGCAGTCTGCCTTGAAAATCATAAACTTTAAAATATTTCTCTTGATAGAGAATCACCTTGTCCTGACTTAATTCCATGTTGTTGCCCATAAAGTCTATGGGTTTATCCAAAATTTTCTCTCCGGTCTTTCGGAAAATCAAAAGTCTATAGGGTTTTTCCTGCTTTTCCTTTTTCCTTCCGGAAGAACTTTTCGTCTTTTGCTTTTCTTTACCGACATTCTCTTTGCTTTCTGTAAGAGTACTTCCACTTGCTACAGGACTTTGTTTCTTTGTCTTCGGTTCTTTAGTATTGCCGCCCTTTGTACCCTCTTTGCCTCCGGACTTTCCCCCATCCTCCTGAGGCTCGCCCCTTTGATCCGTAAGGACTGCAAGGTAATTTTTATCATAGGAAATCATCCGAATCGTTTCCGGAATTTCTACCTTTTTCTTCAACTCCGGACTGGTTCTGACTTTCGTGGAGAAGAAAGCCAATCCCCCATCATACGCCGCAAAGGATTCCTCATCAGTAAAAAACTGTACTCTTCCCATAATGCCGCCGGAAAAATCATCGGTAAAGCCCCCTACCACTCGGTCAGCACCGGCATTTTTCCCTAAGGAAGAAAAATTATAGTAAACCACTCTGGATTTCACAATGGTCTGTTCCAAATGGGCAAATGCTACACAGAGCTCCGTCCCATCCGGAGATACGGACAAATCCATGGGATAACCGTCCCCCGACATCACCGACTTGATGCCGATATCCAAATTTTTTCCTTCCTTGGAAAATACCGTGATATAGGTTCCCTGATCCTCCGACAAAAGCGCATAAACCACACCTTTTTCGGAAATCCGTAATTTTTCTATAGTACTGGGCGCTTCCCCCTGTCCGCTAAGTCCCTGGGCAGAAAAAATATACAGCCTGGTACCGCCCTGCTCACCGATTACTGCATAGTCTCCGGAAACCGAAACCAGAGCTCGTCCCATTTCAAAGGCCTGATCCCAAAGCACCTTTCCTTGGGAAGAAACATACTTCGCCCCGTCCTTACTGAGTTTGATTACGCCATCCCGGTAAGGAAAATAGCTGTATTCCTCCTCTACGCCCTTACTTTCTTCCAGACTGTCCTTCCATAGAAGTTCTTTTTGTCCAAAACGTCTTCTTCCATAAAAGAAAAAGCCTACCGCAAAAAGGAAGAAAAGAATCAACAAAAAAGGAAGCCAAAAGTTTTTCGCCGTTAAAGAAAACGGATTGTCTTCTGCCTTTCTCTCTTCGTCCTGCCGTTCTTCTAAAAGACCTTCTTCCGCCTTACTTCCGATGATGACCCTTTGCTTTAATTTCCTTTTTCTTGATTCTCTTTCCCGATCCGCCAAAGCCTACTCCCTATCTTAACTTAACGGTATCACTGCTCCGGATACATTCCTTTAGCAATATAACTTGGGGACGTATCCTTTTTGCGATACAACTGCTCCGAATATACTCCCTTAGCGATATAATTGTTCCGGATATAAGCCCTTTGCAATACATTCCCGTAAAGCTTCTTCCGCCAATGCACGGTCTTCCTGATAGGTCACACCGAACCAACGGTCATGAAATGGCATCCTCCTGCAGCTCCACAACTTTCTTCTGTTGATTTTCTCCTCGTAAAATGCCGTCTTCCTTGCGTTCAATATTGTAGGTTTCGGAAATGGACTGAAGATAGCCTTCTGCACTCACCTGACAAATTCCACGATTTACAGAGCCGTACTTGGAAAGGGTATTTACCAAATGATAGCCTGCCATGCACATTTCCATCATACCGGAATCCGCTCTGTCTGCCTGTAAGAAATCATTGATTAAGCGAAAGCCCTCTTTTCCGTAGAAATCATCCGCGTTAATCACTCCAAAGGGTCCCTGTACCTGCTTTCTGCACTGCATTAATGCATGGGCTGTTCCCCAGGGCTTTGTGCGTCCCTCCGGCACAGAAAAACCTTCAGGCAGTGCCGTGATTTCCTGAAAAACATAATCTACATCCGCAATCTTTTCGATTCTCTTCCCAATTATTTCCCGGAAGTCCGCCTCAATATCCTTTCGAATCACAAAAACCAGCTTTTCAAAGCCTGCTTCCAGGGCATCATGCACGGAATAATCCATGATAATCTCTCCATGGGGACCAATTTTTGCCAACTGCTTAATGCCCGCACCATAACGGGAGCCCAATCCCGCAGCCATGATTACCAACGTTGTTTTCTTTCCCATAAGTCTCTCCCTTCGGGTGGATATTGTATAAAAAAGGAATGTGCTGACTATCCTTTTGCTATCTCTTTTCCTATCCTTTAAAGATAAGGGAAAAATGCCGTTTCGTCCAGTCTTTCTAACGGAATTCTGTAAACATTGTATAGATCCGCGATGATGCAGTATGGGGCTGTAATTGGTGAGATACGCTATCGATATGCTTGCCCTTCGTAGTGAAGGACTGTAAGCAATGTAGATAACACGCTCTGATGCAGTATAGGTCTGAAACGGGGGCACGCTCTCGCTAACCTCGCCTCGTAGCGATGGACTGTAAATAATCAAGAAAACTCGCTCCGATGCAGTACAGGTCTGTAATTTGGGCACGCTTCCGCTAACCTCGCCTTCGTAGCAGTACTAACCTCAAGCTTCGCTTTGCTCGCTTTCAGTAAGTACTGACGGGCTCAGATTGCCCTTATTACAGACCTGTACTGCATCTTTCGCTTCGTTTATTGATTTTTGTAATCCTTCACTTGGTCAGCTCCCCGTTAGTATCAAGGGGCTCAGATTACCCTTTATTTCAGACCCACACTGCATCTTTTGCTTCTTTTATTGATTTTTGTAGTCCTTCACTTGGTCAGCTCGCCGTTAGTATCAAGGGGCTCAGATTACCCCTTATTTCAGACCTATACTGCATCTTTCGCTTTCTTTATTGGTTTTTTACAGTTCTTCAATTGGTCAGTCTTCTACTGCTGTTAGCTGAAGATTCTCCATGCGGTTATAAAGTTATTGGCCCACCAGCCGGATAAGCTTCTGTGCACCACGCGGCCAGTGTCCTCGTACCACCACAATATCTCCTGCCTGTAATTCTCCCATACTTACTTTCTTAAATCGTCCCGGATTTCTCCAACCGGAGGAGGTCATATAGGAAGTTCCCACGCCGGCCTGGTTCAAACACCAGTACACAAAACCGGAACAGTCGAAGGAATTCGGACCCTTGGCTCCCCATACATAGGGAGAACCGATTTTGGAGGACGCAATGGAAATCAAAGATCCTGCAGAACCGGAAACTGTTGCGCCTCCCACACCGGAAGAAACACTTCCACCTGAGCCGGTATCTCCTCTTCCTGCCGGAGCGGAATTTCCTCCGGCTGCACCGCCTCTATTGCCACGGCTTGGTGTATTTGCCTTTGCTTTGGGCTTTGGTTTAGACTTGGCTGTACCGGACTGAAGAAGCTGCAATGTTTTGGCTCCTGCGGTTCCGTCCGTTCCTAAACCATTCACAGACTGGAAGGCAATAACTGCATCTTTTGTCAGCTCTCCAAAATAGCCGGAGGCCTTATCCTGAGAAAGATAGCCGTATTTTACCAAAAGATTTTGCATATTCTTTACATCATCACTTTGTTCGCCAAGACGCATACCGAAGGGCTTGGCATTTTCAGAGTCCATAAGACTTCTGGTATCCGGGCCAAGGTAGCCGTCCACTACCTGGTCATTTCTGGACTGGAAGGCACGAATGGCATTTTGCGTACTAAGTCCAAAATTCCCATCCGCCTCTCCGGAAAGATATCCCAATGCAATCAGACGATTCTGATATTTTTTTACTATCTCGCTCTGTTCTCCGAGCGCAATAATATTGGCCTTTACTTCATCGGAGTATAGAAGATTGTAAGTGGTCTGGCCCACTGTTCCGTCTATCGTCAGTTTATTAACTTCCTGCAATTTCTTTACCGCAGTTTCCGTATCCTGATCAAAGGTTCCGTTAATCTGACCGCTTTCCGTAAGATATCCCAGGTTATACAAACGGTACTGAATCTTGGTGATATCGTCTCCCTGAAAACCAAGCTTTGCCGCATAATGGGGGGCGGATTCCGACATCAAGGCATCCCAGGTGTCTACGCCGGTAATACCGTCCATTTTCCGTCCTGTCTGTCTTTGGAAATACTGCACGGCCTTGGAAGTGGCATCTCCGTAATAGGTAGTCGGTTCATCCTCCTCCATATAACCAAGGTTCATCAATCTTTGTTGCAAATCCTTAACAACAGAATTAATTACACCTACGGTAAGATTAACCGGTGCTAAGTCCTCTGCCTGCCCGTCAATGGTAACTCCTTCAATAGAGGGAAG
>QWCT01001882.1_pt1 | contig 13428 bp, 15 predicted proteins | sample 1972681 | NCBI WGS metagenome assembly QWCT01 (sample SAMN09866701, study PRJNA288562) | Human oral metagenome isolate pre3_saliva, whole genome shotgun sequencing... | isolation source: mouth | host: Homo sapiens | place: USA: California | reverse complement strand
CCAAGGCGATATTCGTCCATGGCATAGAAATCACATGGATAGACACTTCCGTCAGCTTCCACTACTGTTTGAATTCCACATACTCCATTCTGCTCACAGGATTCCGCCATATACCCTCCGGCAAGATTTATATAATTTATAAACTGCCTGTTATATGGATCTTTTCCATTTTTATAATCTTTATACCATAGATCAAATAATTCAATTAAAAACTTTCCATAAACTTTTGGTGTTAAGGAATAAGGCTTAGCCCCACGCACTTCATTTATCGGGTCAAGACAGGCTATGTACTGTTGGTATTTCCATCCCTGTTTATTATAAAATCTGTAGATATCTGAAATATTTTTTGCCACATTAGATGTAACAACGGTAAGAATATTATAATCCACCTTATACTTATCAAGTAGTTTCGCCGAATTTATTATTCTGTCAAAAGTATAGTCTCCTGTTTTTGTATGTCTATAAGAATCGTGTATTTCTCTTGTACCGTCTACCGATAATCCTATTAAAAAATTGTTTTCTTTAAAAAAAGAACACCATTCATCTGTAAGTGCAAAACCGTTTGTCTGAAGGGCATTAGTTACTTCTATATTATTTTTATTGTACTGTTTTTGGTATGCCAATGCTTTTTTGAAAAAATCAATGCCACATAAGGTCGGCTCACCTCCCTGAAAAGCATAATGTATACTCCCCTCCGCCCTAAGCATTGTTTTTCTAATTGTATTTTTCAAAGTCTTCTCAGACATAAATCCATAGGAATTTTGCAAACGCTTACTTGCCTCATCACAGTAAAAACAATACTCACAGGACATATTGCATAGACCTGATGCAGGCTTAATCAAAACAGTTATTGGGGGCATGTGGTCTCCTTTTTGTTGGTGTAAATTTTAGGTCAAACTCTTTTGCAAGTAATTCATCAACTTCATCTGCAGGACACACTCTTCCTGCTTTTATAGAAGCATATCCTTTCTTCAGTTCCGTATCGAGTTGCTCTCTAGTCATTGTAGCAACAGATAACAGTGTAGATTTATCTGTCATAGTAGCACCTCCATTTTCTCATAAAACTATTGTAATAATTATTTCTCTACCACAACATAACTTCCGGTTTTATAATGTACATTTGACTTATCATACCTAAAACCCTTATCCTTAAAGGCATTCAATAGAGTATGCATAAAAAATCCATGTGTTATGACTATAGCATCTTCCCCATCTTTACAAAGTATATTTACAAAACTTTTTGCACGTTTTTTAGTATTAAATCTGCCTTCAATCTGTCTTTCAATATTAAAAAACCACTGAATCCGTCCTGCAAAATTCCAAAACCACAATGGCAATCTAATCTTTGAATCAAAAGCGGACCTTAAAGGTACCTCAACTATCAACTCTGTTTGTCTAAGGTGTGTTTTTCCGAATATACTTATAGCAGTATCTCTACTTCTTGATAATGTACTTATATAAATATTTTGATGATTAAAAGGCAGGAAATTTTGCTCAGTGTGTTCGACAAAAGATCTATCGTATTCTTTGCAAGCATTATCAAATTCGTCTGAGGTATACCATTTTTTCCATATATATTTTACTTTTGAATGTCGCATAATAATTACTATCATAGTACCTCCTCAAATAAGTAATAGGTATAGCTGTTTGATTTAATCTTTTTAGCACACGTGACCTCGCAACGTTTTACTACTAGACTATTCGTAGCGATTTCGACCTCCCTAGAAACTGTTGTTAATTTCAACACACATGTTTTCCTTACCAAGAACTGTTATGGAACGAAGGTTATCATAAGTGTTGAAAAATAAATGTATTATCCTATATTGCATTAAAAAAACTTTCCACCTGTTCTACCAAATCTAAAATAAGCTTAGAAAAGCTCTCTGCAATTTCCTCAATGTCAGTGTAGTCATTATTATATCCACGCACCTTACCGCTTTCCAAGTCTATAAATACTATGCTTCCGTCACCTAAACCCCCAATAGGAAAGGCTTTGCCGTGTTCATTTTCGCTCATATACTCCTCATACGCTTCTTCAAAGAATGTATAGTTTTCCTCCAGCTCCTTCAAGTCAAAAATCCACGGTTCTGCCAAATAGCAACCTCCCAGGTTAAGTAGTAGCCAACGGTACTCAGACGGTATGGAAACATAATTTGATTCAAACTTCTTTATATTATCTTCAGGCTCCGGTCGGATACCATTGGTGAACACACATGCTTCGTAAGCCGCCTTGATCCTGTCAAAGTGTTTTTCTAAAACAATATTACACATTTTTACTCCTTAATGAATTTATATATGTATTTTTCAGTATGCAGTAAATCTCTTGTTTTTGTCAAGTACAGTCATCTTTTCCATTTCTTCATTTGTCGATTCAAGGTTGAAAAATAAAATTTCACATTTTGAAACACATGAGACTTTAGATATTACTATGTATTAGGAAAAGTAGGCGTAAATTATATTCCTAATAGTTCCTTTTATCTGTTCCGATGTTTTCATAGTAGCACCTCCGTATATCGATTTAAAGTTTGCTCCATATTCATCTTAACAGCATACTTCGACAGTTTTAATAAATTTTTCTCCTTACCTGCAAAGTAAGATTTTATCACCTCACTAAATACTTGGGCATCTATTCTGTCCTTATCTTTGATAATATCAAGTATGGTTCTTTATTTGTCATACACTGATATTTCTCTGCCAAAAGGACCGGTTATAGTTATTTTCCCAATATCATAATAACCTTTTTTTACATACTTAAAAATAATATTATCTCTTGCCGACTTAACTCTGCTGACATTATCTCCTACCTTTACACTCATCACATAAACAAGGGGCATTCTTGTTGATAATCCTTGTAAACACGCTGCTGTTTCGTAAGAAAAAATACCTTTGGGTATTCTATATGAGAAATAAAGATACTCATCAATATTCTCATCCGGAAGTACATAGAGTCCGTTAGCTATTTTTTCAAGTTCTTCTTTTATGGTTAATTCTTTCAGTATATCCTTATGAATACCAATGTTTAAGGCTTCTTTGGTAGTTATGATTCCATTATTTTCTTTTATTTTTCTTAGCAGAAGTTCTCGTTTACTCATTTCTATCACCGCCCTTTTATTCTTAATACAATAATATTTATAAGAACAAAGGTCAATATTTAGACAAAGAAGCATAAAAAGAGCTATCCTCTTTTTAGAACTCTGTACAAACCTATTATTCCGTTAAATACTTTCAGCCCAGATTGTCAATGCTTCTATAGCCTGAATCAATTTCTTATAGTAATCAGTCGGATTGGTATATGACTCACAATCCCATCGAACAGAATTGTCATTTCTATATCCCCAACCTTCCGGTATCAATGGTAATTTGATTTGCTCATCAAAAATCACAAAAGCACCGGTATTGGGATACCCTTCGAAGCAAACATAGTTTATTCCATCCGAATTTCTACGAAATTCAACTATCCTATCGATGTCAGATAAATCCTCCTTAGATTTTTCTTTGAAATCATCAGCACGCTCATAATAAACATTATTAAGCGGATGCCCCTCGCAACACTGAAGAGTTTTATATCCTTTATTGTTAAGCACCGAAACAGGATAAGCCAGTAGTGTATCAACATCGAATCCATCAGATGGACTAGATCCTATCTCCGCAAAATTATCTCCTAAATTGTCAAATGGGTAGAACTTCCCATTCTTTACGAACATGTAGGCCACACTACGCACCTTCCTTTCCTTATGTTTTAAGCATTTTTAGCATCCTTAATCTTGTAGTAATCTTCCACATCTATACCGATTTCCAGATAGTTCTTGGACTTAGCATTTTTGTTGCTCAATAAAACAACAGCCTCGACTTGCTCATCATTGTCCAAATCTTTCATAAAGTATTTTTTATCTCATTTTTTAGTAAAGATATATCCTGATGGTTATTTTTAGGTTCTATTCTTCCAAGAACCTTTGTCTCCACTGTTTGCGTCCAGTATATCTTTAATCTTTTTCTTGCACGAGTAATTGCTGTGTAAAAAATACTATGAGTTATTAACTCATCAATCTCATCAGTTATAACTATTTTTACTGAATCATATTCTAGACCTTGTGCCTTATGTATTGATACAGCATATGCAACCTGAAACGGAACAATAGTTTGAGATATCCTATCGTCATCCTCATCTGTACTCTTGTTTTTATCAACATCAAAACGAATAATAGAATTCCCAGTTGCTCCATTTCCGATAATTTCAAACTTTAAATCATCCACATTAAGTTCAATTAACGGTTTATCTATCTCTACATCAAATTGAATTCTCTCAGTAACTTTTCCTTCATCATATACACGAAAATCCACAATCCTAGCCTTCATATTATTATGAATTACTGGTAACTGCTCTTTACTTGCACTAAAAAACTGATCAGCAGAATCATTAAATAGAATTGGATCTCCTACTCTATATCGTTGTACACCTCTCCATATTTCTTTTCCACTATTGTTCTGCTGCATAAAGTGATTAATATTATTTATACCGTACAACCCGCCATAATTTAGGCAAAGAATTATTTCATTTTCCTCTGCTTTATTAAATATTGAGGTATCAAGAGTTGCAGAAAATTCTCCAGCTTGTAATCTATCATAAACATCATCTTCCATCTTACGAACATTATTCCATAATTCGAGCAATTGTCTGCTTTCGCTTCTATATGGTGTTGTTAACTCATACACCGCTGTTTTCGGCAAAAAGCTACGAACAGCATCAAACCAATTTCCGAATTCAATTGCCTCAATCTGATATGTATCACCAACCAAAACAAGCAACTTAAAATCAGCAAGTTCCAACAATTCTTTCATATTTTTGTTGCTAACTGTACTACACTCATCTACAATTAAAATATCATAATCCCTTTTAATGTTTTCTGCATATTTATTATTGAACTTGGTAATTGTCATAAACTCACAATCCATGGATGCAGCAACTTTTCTTTTAAGATTATTCACAGCTGGATTTGTATGAGCTAAATAGAGCTTTGAATAATTATTGAAAAAATGTGAAATATGATTAATTAAAGTTGATTTTCCAGTTCCTGCGGATCCATATATTAATGCGACATGTGAATTAGCAAACATATTAATTAATGCTGTTTTTTTCTCGTCTGAATCAATCTGATAATCTGTGGTTTGAAGCCAGTGATTTACGGTATTGGTATAGTTTTCTACTCCACTTTCTGCTAAACCTTTAATTTTTTGTATTACAGTTACTGTATCTTGTTTGTAACTATCGATATAGATATAATTATTTTTAACAACTAACTTACGCGATTGCTGCTTTTCATTTGTATATAGGCGTTTATTGTATTTTTCAACAAGTAAATCAACATCTTTAAAATCTCCTAATTCATGCTTGCCATTCTCTTCACATTTTTGTAATGGTGTAAAAAGTACACCCTTTTGTTCTGTATTGTTTTTTACAATCCACGCTAATATCTCGTGTTCTCGTCCATCCACATCAAGTGAATCAAATAAATCCGACAAAGCAGGAACATGATGTTTTAAGGCAGAACAAAATGGCATAGTATCAAAAGGAATGCACTCATAAGCCAAGTACAAATTTGAAAGCATAAAATTTCCACCTACATATTCGTACTTAGCTTCATGATAATTCCATCGCCAATGTTCTTTATATTGTTCTTTCAGAATTCTATTTGTCATATGATGAAGTAAATATCTAATAACATTGCACCCTGGTCTATCATTTTCAATATAATTTCTGCAGGTATTTAAAATATCAAAAAAATGTTTTGATTCTGTTTGGGGAACTATGCTGTCATATACCTTCTGAAATGCTTCATCCGAAAACATTACAATTTCTGATAAACTATATCCTGTTGCTGTTAAATATTGTGTTATATTACGCTGCTCTGCTATTCCAGGAATAAACCCATTATTATTAATTAGTTTAGTAAAATTAGAAAACTCACATGGACGAATACTAACTTCCCAGTCAACAATAATGCGTATTGGCATTTGTTTTTCAAACATGTCTATATTATTATCTGCTATTGCGAATTTTACTGCATAATAATCTGTAATCTCAATATCTGTAAAAGCAATAATACGGTCTGTTTTACTTGCCCTGTCATTCGCAGGTATAAATGCAACTTCATAATATATTTTGTTGCCCAAAAAGAATGGCTTTATTCTTTGTACATAAAATCGATCAAATCTAAACCCATTATGTATATGAGTGCCATACTGATTCACTTTTTCTGCAATTTTTTCATAATATTCTTTTAAACCATCATCTGTTTCTATTGGAAATTGTTCAAGATTTTCTAATACATTAAAATTATAATTTTCTTGTAAATAATTTTTAATTCTTAAAAGATATTCATAATATTTCAACATCAAACGCTCTGAATTTTCTTCTTCTAAAGTACGATGTGAAACTGAAACTTGCAAAAAATGATGAAATCTTGATAAGTGTCGCAATGAACTTTCATTCTTTGCATATTTTACTGCTTTTTTTACGTTCTCCTGAGTATCTTCTATGTCACTTCCATTCGCATATATTTTGAGCATAATATGTTCAACAAAATGACGAAGTTGAGAAAGAATATCTTGAGATATCTCACCTCTGGTCGTATTATTAATAGCATTTATATGGCGACATATGACTTTATTACTTTTCAAAATTTGTTCATCTATTTTCAACACTTAAAATCCTCCTTTTCAAATCAAAACTTGAATATTTTATATCATCTTATAATACTTCATCGCATCAAAAATAACTTCTTCCTTTTCAATTGAGCACTGTGGAACTTTCTGGTTCTCGTTCTTTGAAATATTATAGTGTTCCCTAACTTCTAAACCATGCTTTTTCTTAACTTGTGCAATGTACAGAGTAGCTACTTTAAACCCAAACTTTTCCAAAACATAGTTTTGAATTTGTTTATAGATTTCTTTGCTCTCAGCACTTGTTAAGCCCATATCATACATAGGAAGTTCTACACTTATATAATTCTTTTAGTCCGGCTTGGACAGTAATACTACCCCTTCAACATGCTCATTATTGTCCAAACCTATATTTAAATCTTCATCGATGATAGGAAGTTTAAAAGTAATTGATTTTAGCCATTGCCCATTCGGTTGCTTTTCTTCGTAAATTTGAATTTCAGAAATCAATGATGTAATTAACTGCCTACGCTCTACATCATTCATTACATTGTAGAGTTTATCAAAATAAATCAGAACCTTATATATATTGTCTCCTGTAAGTTTTTCAGCTTCAATAGTTTGTTTCTTTGCTTTCGCATCAATTAACAGCGACTCTAATTCTTCAATTTTGTCATACATACGATAGAGTCTATCATCTAAGTCCTGTTTTCTTCGCTTATAGTGCCTATCATCAACATCTAAATTATCGATTTCCTCAATTAGCTTAAATTTTGTGGAATGGCTTTTTCGCAGTTCTTTTTGATAATTATCTATTTCTTTTTCTATTTCAGAGGTATCCACCTTCATGTTGATTTTTTCTTGCATCATAGAAGCAAATTTGGGATTGCTTACTATCTTTATAATTACCTCAGCAACTGCATCATCTAACAATTCTTCTCTGATCTGCTTACTGAAAGTACACTTATGACCTCTTATCATCTGCCTATGTTTACAGCCATAATAATAAAAATCTTTATACTTTGTACCATCTTTCTTTTTCTTGATACACTTGTTTCCAAACATTCCCACTTCACATATCGGGCATTTTACAATTCCTGATAACAAATGAGTTCTAACATCTTTTCCCTTATTCACATGCTCATATTTCTTTGCTTGAGATTTTAACTTAACCTGAGCAGCCTGCCACAACTCATCAGAAATTATTGCTTCATGAATACCTTCAGCTATTAAATATTCATCTTGTTCAACTTGCTTATATTCATTTCTTGTACCATGAACTTTTTCTAAAGTTCTTCTTCCAAAGGCTATCTTCCCGTTATATACCGGATTCTTTAATATCTTTCTTATAAGACCCGCATCAAATAATGGATTTTTCCCATTCTGTCTTGGAATTTTTCTTATTCCATGATTTTCTAGGTATTTAGAAAGTCCATTCGCTCCAATGGTTGTGTTAACATATTGATCGAAAATAGTTCTTATAGCTACAGCTTCTTCTTCATTGATAAACAGTTTTCCATCGACAAGCTGATACCCATACGGGGCAAACCCTCCGTTCCATTTTCCCTCTCTTGCCTTTTGAATGCGACCTTCCATTGTTTGAACACGAATGTTTTCTCTTTCAATTTCAGCAACAGCTGATAAAACTGAAATCATCAATTTGCCTGCATCTTTGGATGAATCAATCCCATCCTCAACACAAATTAAATTGACTCCAAAATCTTGCATTGTTTGTAGAGTTGATAAAACATCAGCAGCATTTCTTGCAAATCTCGATAATTTAAATACAAGAACGAAAGACACTCCATCCTTTCCGGATTTTATATCTTCCATCATACGAGTAAACTGAACTCTACCTTCTATAGATTTTCCAGACTTACCTGCATCTTCGTATTCACCAACAATCTCATAATCATTATAGAGAGCAAAAGCCTTCATTCTTGATTTTTGTGCCTCTAAAGAATAACCGTCTATCTGTATTGATGTAGATACTCTTGTATAGAGGTATACTTTTATTTTTTCTTTTGACATAGCATTAACCTCAATATCCTTTTTCTATATCTTTATATTTTTACCAATTATAGTTTGGACTTATATATCAAGTATATTATATCACTTTTATTGCTTTTTCTCAATCTGTGTTTTTGCCATGTCAAATTTATTTTTACCTTCTGTATTTTTTACTGGAGTTGGATTTGGAAGATTATCTAAATCTAAAACTCCAGCATATTTTGTAATCAGATTTGCTATCAAATCAGCCAATCCATCCCAGTCTCTATCCACAGGCACGCCCCCCTTTCTTCAAACTCTTATATAATCAATCTATAGCTTTCTTATCTAACTAAGTTTCATGACATTGACGGGTGCTTTGGATCAGCAACATTGGAATCTCACCACCGCCCCTGTTAAGATGAGCCGGCTTTCACTAAAGAAGTATCATTATCATTACTCAGGTCATAGCTCACAAAGTATCCTTGTTCTTTGCTTTAAGAAAATTTATTTATCGCTCGTTTCCTTCTATCCTTGTCTTTGACAGTATTCATTTAAACCGAATTTCTTCAGCAGGAAAGTCTTGGCGTAAATTTCTTACGCTCACTAAGTAATTAAAAGTCCCGTCATGGTCTATTCAGTTGTCAAAGAACAAATATTTGAAAGGGATTTTCTTTACATCTTCCTATTTGCATAAATAGGCTATATCTCTTATCAAAGTAAAGGAGGTCAAACTCCCCTTCACTTTACATAAGGAAAATTTGACCCCTTTGGTTACCGAAGTTTTAAAGTTCTTCGATAAAATTTTTCAGCTTTTCAAGAATTTTGTTTCTTCTTTTGATTAAAGCTGGATGTGTAATACTTTTGAGCTTTGCCACTGAACGAACCGTTTCATCATTGAAATATAAGCGTTCAATAATATCTCTTTCTTCTGCATTGAGCCTTGATATAGCATTTCTGACTGCTTCAATCATCATCTGTGTTTCCACAATCTTTTCTACATCAACGCTTTCATCAATAATGCTATCTGCAAAATGTCCGTCATGATCCAATGATGAAAAAAAGAGCAAGTGGTTTTTCTTGTCCACCTGCTCTAAATATTTTTCGTGTTCTTTTTCTCGCCACTGACTTTAACCCTTTGTCCGTTGACATAAAGGTAATATTCTTTTGACATTTTATTTCCTCCATTTCTTTTTTGTCTGCGTTTTTAGACAAAAAAGGAGGACTTCTGCACATAGGCATAATAAGTCCTCTAAAATGAAAGAAACTTGCTCTTTCCTTATATTTTAAATTTGATTTTTTATGGTAATTACCAGTATCAAAAAGGTCTATCGTTTTTTTCTATATGAATAACAGACCCTAAATAATACATAGCAATTACCTCCATTATTTAATCCATTTTTTCCCCTCACAAACAAAGATTGATTAAATCATTCCTGCTTTTTCAAAATGTTTCTTCAATAGTTTCTTAGAAATTACTGCTCCAATCAATCCGCAAATGGCTATTACAATAAGCATTATTGCTGTAGTCATAGGAGAAACAATTTTAGTTAATGTACCTAAATATTCGCTCCCAAACATTTTTTCATAAGATTTAAGTGTTTGATCTGCATAAAAAAGAAATGGTACATACATTCCACCAAAGCCGGCGAGAACACAAAATATCATATATCCAATTGTTAATCCTTTATAATTGCCAACCCCTTTTGTTCTTGCAATCAACATAGCTATAATCCCAGCAAATATACAACTAATGATATATGGTGGATAAAAACCTATAATGCTTGTAAGTACACAAAATAATAAAATCATCCATGGATTTTTTGTTTTTACCGGTACTAAGAAATAGGCAATTGCTCCAATAATTGACCATATCGGAACTACTAATAGCATTGTGTATGGCGATAGGAACAGAAAAGATAACACTCTATATAAAACCTGTGAGCATAGCACCATTAGTGCTGTAATAATTAAATCTTTAATTTGAAATTTCTTTTTTTCTTCCATAATTATTCTCCTTGTTTTTAAATATTTTTTATTTTCATAATGATGATAGCTAGATAAAATACCATCATTATTACTAGTAATAACATATCAAGCATACGAAATTTAACTTCTGTATAACTAGTTTTTTTACACGAAACTCCAAGTCCTCGTGTCTCAACAGATGCCGACAACTCAGTTGCAGTACATAGCATTCGCATTAACATAGGAATCAACATCATTTCATAAACTTTAAAAGGATGTTTTAAAAATCCAAGGAAAGAAATATCAATCCCTCTAGTCTTCATTCCCTGCTTTATGCAAGTAATATCCTGTTTTAGAGTAGGAAAAAATCTTAATATAACAGCTAGTGGAATGTTTATATAATATGGAATTTTCATATTTTGCAAGGAAGCTAATACTTCAGATATTTCACTTGTTCTAATCATATTTATAGCTGCAAGAGTCAATGTTATAAAACATAGGAAAAAATAGTGTATTGTAGTTGAAATAAATAATGGACTTATTTCCGCTACCATAAACAACACTATATATAAAGCTAAAAATTTAAAACAAGTTTTGTATATGCCGCTTATCATTCCATATGCAAATACTGACAAAAAAAGTAGAACTTCATACTTTTTACCAGTCAAAGTAAATACTAAAACCCCTATAATTAAAACTTGTAACAACTTAATTCTTGGATCATATCTTATTCCATTTTGTTTACAAGATTTGCTCATTCTTCATATCCCTCACTCTGTAGTAAAAATCTTTTTATTGTTTCAAACTCATCACTTTTCTTTAAATTTATCCTTTTGCTAACAGTATTATTTTCTATAAAAACTGCTTTAGTTGCTACTCTACTTAAAAATTCTAAATCATGAGAAATAACAAAAATCAGTATTCCTTTTTTACGAAGAGTATTAATTGCTTCAGATACGACTTTCATATTTTCATAATCAAGTCCACTGGTTGGCTCATCAAAAATCAGAATTTTTTTGTTTGAAGCTATTGCAGCTGCAATAGTAACTCGCTGCTTTTGCCCTCCTGATAAGCTTTGCGGATGTCTATTTCTGAATGATGAAATATTCAATAAAGTTATCGCATTTTCTATTTTTTCATCATTTTGCTTAATACTATTCATAGAACTGAGCATTAACTCAGAAACAACAGAATCGGAGTACAATTGATAATCTGCATCTTGCATTACAAAATATACACTTTTATATAAGTTCTTTTGCTTTGTATATTTACCTTCAATAAAAAATTGTCCACTTCTTGCTTTTAGTAATCCTGACATTATTTTACCCAATGTCGTTTTGCCGTTTCCATTGTGTCCAACTATAGCTACTGTTTCACCAAAATTCCCTTCTAAATTACAATTACTCAAAACAGAATGATTGACATCATAGGAAAAAGATAAATTTTCCACTTTAAAATCTGCATTTTGCTTGTTAACAATAAGATTATCCTTTAGTTCATATTTAATATTACTTAACTTAAATGTTCGAAGTTTATACGCTCTAATATCTGAATCATTCAAGTTATCAATATCATTTTTCTTTAATTCTCTATCAATTTTTCCATCTTTCATTATTAAACATTTATCTACTAAATTTTTTAAGTAGAACAATCTATGCTCTGAAACAATTACTGTATGTCCCTGTTTCTTTAACCACTCCATATTTTTTTTCAATTTAATAATTGAATGAATATCTAAATTTGCAGATGGCTCGTCAAAAACATAAATCTTGGGATTCAAAGTTTTTGCAGCTATAATCGCTATCTTCTGTTTTTCACCACTAGATAAAGAAAACATATCCCTGTCCATAAGATTTTCAGCTTCAAAATCGTGAAATGCACAATTCACTCTATCTATCATTTCATCTCTATCTATTCCATAATTTTCAAGAGCAAATGCCACTTCCTTGGTACTATTCGTTGTAAAAAATTGACTTCGTGGATTTTGAAATATAGAAGCAATATTTTTCCCCATTTCTCCGGGAGTAGTAGTTTTTATATCACTTCCTAACACTTTCACAGTTCCAGTTAAAACCCCTTCAAAGAAATGTGGAATTAAGCCGTTTATCAATCTTGTAACAGTTGTTTTCCCTGAACCAGACTGACCAGTAAGCAAAATAAATTCTCCTTCTTTAACTTTGAAATTTATATTTCTGAGACTCCCTTCTGTTTGTGTTCCATAACTGAAACTTACATTATCAAAATCAATAACTACATCTCCCATTTCATCACCTATATTTGCCAACCAATAGATTGTTTTTTAATTTCAATGAAATGTTTATATACTCCATCTTGACCAATTAGTTCATTATGATTGCCTCGTTGCACAATTTTCCCTTTATCAATGACAATAATTTGATCTGCTTCTCTTACTGTAGATAGTCTATGTGCAATACTAATAAGTGTTTTATTTTTTGTTAATTCCTTAATTGCACTAATTAACATATGCTCGTTTTCAGGATCTACACTTGAAGTTGCTTCATCAAGAATAATAATTGGAGCATCTTTAAGAATTGCTCTTGCAATAGATATTCTTTGCTTTTCTCCTCCTGATAGCGTTGAACCGCCCTCACCAACAACAGTGTCATACCCATCACTAAGACTTGTAATAAAATCGTGACAACAAGCTTTCTTACACGCCTCAACCACCTCATCATGTGTTGCGTTTGGATGTCCAAATTTTATATTGTTTTCAATCGTGTCATTAAACAAATACACCTTCTGAAATACCATACTGATATTTTTTAAAAGGCTTTCAGAAGTAAAATCCTT
>QWCT01001250.1_pt1 | contig 13460 bp, 10 predicted proteins | sample 1972681 | NCBI WGS metagenome assembly QWCT01 (sample SAMN09866701, study PRJNA288562) | Human oral metagenome isolate pre3_saliva, whole genome shotgun sequencing... | isolation source: mouth | host: Homo sapiens | place: USA: California | reverse complement strand
CCGCAGGAAAAGGAAACTGATAATGGTCATAGAGAAAACGAAGGCCATTGCCAGAGCCGCCGTATAGCCGGCATCAAAGAACTTTAAGCCTTGCTTGTATATATAGTTCGGCAGCATTTCCGTAGCATTTCCCGGACCGCCATTGGTCATAGTATAAATGGTGTCAAACACCTTGAAAGCATCCACGAAACGTAGCATTAAAACAATAATCAGTAAGGGACTAATCATGGGAAGCACGATTTGGAAGAAGATATGACGATTTTTCGCCCCATCTACCCTGGCCGCTTCCAGCGCATCCTGCGGAAGGGACTTAAGCCCTGCCATGGTAATGATGCAGACCCAGGGAATCAACTGCCAGACATTGACAAAAATCACTGCCGGCATAGCCGTTTTTGGATTACTCAGCCAGTTCATTTGGGGTACACCCACAAAATGTAAGAGGTAATTGATGATTCCCGTACTACCGTCCAACATCATACGAAATAAGGTACCGATGGCTACAGGAGCCATAATCATAGGAATCAAGAGCAAAGAAGTAAAAATGCGGTAAATTCTTTTGGTGCCGCAAAGCATCATAGCCGCCAAAAGCCCTAAAACCAACTCTAAAGATACGGAAACCACCGCAAAAAGGACGGTGTTCCCCACACTTACACCCAAGTTTTTGTCTTGAAGCATCCGAAGATAATTCCCAATGCCGATGAACTTGGGAACGGCATTGGGAAGATTGATTTTGTATTGAAATAAACTGAGATAGAGGGAATACAGTAGGGGTAACAAGGCCGTAAAGCCTAAGAATAAAATGGTAGGAAGCAGGAAAAGCCAGGACCACAGCCTTTCTCCTCTACCCCTATTTCCTTTTCTTATTTCTGTGCCATTCATACTGTATTCCTCTAACTTTCTAGCATATTCTTTTTAAAACTGTTTTTTTGAGATAAGCAAAAAATACTTCTCTACAAAATAGATTAATGATTATAGTTCTTGGTTCCCTCTTCAGGAGGAGCCTGTTGCAAGGCTTCTTCCACAGCAGCCTTCATTTCCTTCACGGTAGTATCCAAGTCACTTTGTCCGGAAAGATAAGCGGAAATCAAAGTGTTAAAGCTGGTGTCCACCTGTGTGGAAGCCGCCACTCTCCACCACATATTTGCGGTATCTAATGCTTCACGAACGGTATCCATGTATGTGCCCTTAATGCCATCCTCTTCCCAGAAAGCCTTTCTCGGAGAGAGAATGCCATGATTATCGTAGAATTCCTTCTGCTTATCCAGGCTGGTATACATCTTGATCCACTCCCAAGCCAAATCCTTATTCTTGGAGCCTTCCGGAATTGCACAGTCCCATGCGGAAAGCAGGGTGATTCCGGTCTTCTCCTTAGGAATTACGGACAATGCCCATTTTCCAACTACCTTGGACTTTTCAGGGTTGTCGGCATCCTGTACCAAGCCCAATGTAGGCCAGGTTTCACAAACCGCTGCATCTCCGTTTAAGAAAGCCTGAATAGACTGATCGGTTCCCCAGTTTAACCAGTTTGGATCCAAAGATTCCTGTAAAGCATTCAAATGCTCTAAGGACTTTCTGGTTTCGGGAGAATCAATGGTAACCTTCCAATCCTCATCCGCCCATGCACCACCGTTAGACCAAAGTACATAGTCAAAAACGCCGCCCAGCTGTCCGGTGATACCGGAAATGGAAGCACCGTAGAAGCCTTCATCCTTCTTGGTTACCTTCTTTAGCTCTTCTCTGTACGCTTCCCAAGTATCCGGAAGTCCGTTCGGGAAAATGTCGGTACGGTAAGCAAAAAGCTGTGGTGTGGAGGCATTGGGGATTCCGATGTACTTGTCCTGCCACTTTCCGGAGTTTGCAATTACATTGTCAATAAAATCCTCCGCCTTTACGCCGTCCTTCTCCATATAGGGCTGTAAGTCTGTAAGATAAGGGGCGAACTCTCCATCCCACTGGCTGGCTACATCAATCACATCATAGGTTCCCGCACCGCTGGTAAAGTCCAAAAGCATCTTCTGGTGAAGCTCGGTGTATGGCATATCGATAACTTCCACCTTAGCACCGGTTTTCTCTTCAAATTCATCCACCATAGACTTAGCCGCATCTGCATAAACGCCGGACATATAAAGAACAGTCAAGGTTTCTCCACTACCCTTTGCCTTCTCTTCTCCCGCAGCGGCTTCGGACTTTCCCTCCTCCGCCTTAGCAGATGCATCACCTGCATTTCCCTCTGTCTTTGCTCCGCAAGCCAGCAAAGATGCCCCTAAGGAAAGGGCCAACACTGCGGATAAAACTCTCTTTTTCATTGTTTTCCTCCCATCTTTCTTGTGTATTCTGAACAAATAACTATCTGCATTATACCCTAGTTATGTAAGTTATCAATAAGCAAAAATACAAAATATTGCCATGTATTTTGGGCAAAACACACAAACAAACACATTTCGCACAGGTTTAAACAAAATATAAAAAAGTCGGTACTGTATTTCTACAGCACCGGCTTCTTTTACTTCTCTTTAATCTGTTCCCATAGTCCCCTACATCCCTCTAGGATATCTTCATAACAGGCCTGAAATTCCCCGCTATACCAAGGGTCGGCAATGGGATGAGGATGGTCGGTATAATCTCCAAGGAGGGAAAGCTTGCCATGGGGGTCTCCGCCTAAAATCCGACTCATATTCTCCCGATTTCTTTCATCCATCCCTATAAAATAATCGTAATTTTCATAGTCTTCTTTTTGTAATTGGCAGGCTCTTTTTTTACTGCAATCAATTCCCAGGCCTTCCAGAATTTCCCTTACCGGAGGATAGACCGGATTCCCCTGTCCACGATAAATTTCCTCCGAAGAGGTGGCTTTGGAAGATACTTGAAAGTCTTCTGTTCTTCCATTCTCCTCCAGGATTTTTTGAAAAAGAAACTCCGCCATGGGACTGCGGCAGATATTGCCGTGGCAGATGAATAGGATTTTTGTCATGACTGTATACCTCCATAGAATCCAGTGTTTTCAGGACTTTTTCACCAATGACAATTTTTGATTCACTGATAAAATCATGGCATATTTTGGCTTATTTCAACATGAAGTTTCATATAAAAGGTGTAAGAAAAGGTGTATTTCTTTTGTTCTTACACCTCAATATTTATGTCGATTTCCTCTTAATTATTAGCTGATAATTTATTGAGCTCTGCCTTTGCATCATCAAAATTCACATGCGTATAGACATTCAGTGTTACGCTTATGTCTGAATGCCCCATCAAATACTGCAACATTTTGGGATTCATTCCACTTTTAGCCATATTTGAACAGAACGTATACCTGCATACATGTGGCGTAATAATAGACATCTGTACTTTGTAAATACTGTTATATTTTTCTCTGATATGCTGAAAGTACTTTTCCCAATGAAGTGCCACCATTTGCATCTCATTCTTATCCAGGTATAGGAATCCGATTTTGCCGTCTATCATTGGCTCCACCTTTGGCTTCTTGCGATTTGCAATAATTCTCTGAAAGCAATCGTAGACATCGTCCGTCATAGGGATCTGCCTCGGATTTCCAAATCAGGATAGTAGAGTATTGGGGCAGTTGCAAATTTGCCGCAACTACCCTTTAGGTAGTCCCCGAGGTCCTCATTTATAAAGAATAATTCACCCTTCGAGACCAATCGTTTAAATCATAAATCATCATTTTTTGTGAATATATACTACTTATCAATTCTTCTCTGCTTACTTTGCTCCATAATGCTTCTTTAATATCATCTGATATATGTTCAAGAATTGCTCTCTCTACTTTATTATGATAATTCTTCTCAAATAAATCCATACCTTTATCTTTCGATAAATAAGTAACTGGCTTATTTACAATTAAAGATACAAACAATCGAACGACTAATTTATCAATTTCAGAATTATCTATGTCGAATAATTTTAACTTTTCAACTATAAACTTGGTCATCCCACTTTCCCATAATAAAACGACACCTAGTCGTGTTTTTACTCCCAATTCATCATTATCTAATCCTTTTATATTGCATGCTTCACTCTTAGGTATATATACCATATTATATTGTTCGAACGGATCATTATTTATTAGTTCAATTTTGTACCATTTTTCCTCATTATTTTCCAATGAAATATCTATCTTTTTTTCATCTTTATTAACATCAATAGAGAAAATACTTTTTCTTTTTAATGCTAAAGTATGCAATAAATTGGATTGTTTAAAATCACAAATTAAATTTTTAGAGGCGAAATTCTTTGTTTTTGTAATGGTATTCACTAATCCACTAAGTGACATATCGCTTTGTGTTTCTTTTAAAAGATGTTCTGCCGCATTAATCATATTGCTTTCAGTCATATTCACATAACTTAATGATTGAATATAACTGGAAGAAACTAATTGCCTTTTATCGTCTTCTTCATACAAAATACCATCAATCTCACCAAAAATATCTTCCATAGTCTTTTTATCTTCAAGTATATTTGAACCAAATCCTGAATTAGACATGTTAACAAACTGGTTAACAAGGAATCTTATTTCTGACGAAATCCATGAAAGAGATCTACCTTTTTCTTTAAATATTTGTATCTGCTCCTCTATATTTTTTTTATATATAGAATAAACAATCTTCAACAATTCATTCTTTCCTTCATTATCTTCCACTGAAGAACGAGCTACATTCGTTCTGACTAATTTGTTATTAGAACTGTTCATTATAGCTAAAAAAGTTTCACCACGGTATCCGGGCGTATTATCTGCTACCCTTATTCCTTCAAAGCATACACCAATTGGAATCGGTAGATTTTCTTTATCGTTTGATACATCATATGTCATTCTATTATACTCAACCATTGAATATTCCTGAATATGTTCTCTGTACCCTAGGGCATATGCTAGAATAATTCCATCTTGTTCAACTTCTTTTACCACAATGTTTTCACTAAACATTGAATTATTTCTAATATACTCCTCCAATGCCGCTTTAGGCGATACATACCCTATTTTCAATGGTTCTGAATTATTGATCGTTAACAAAACATCACAATACGGAAATACCACCCACTTACGCAAATTATATTCTAATTCTTCCATTGAATTTTCTTTTCGCAAATGTAATCTAATTTCTGTTCCATGATTTGATATATGATTAGGTAAATCTTTTTTATTCATTGATTTCAGTAAATATTTACCATCTACATTTCTAAAAAATATAGTGTTAGCCTCTTCATTTTCACTTGAGCAAGTGATTATTTCAATGTCATCAGCTACCAAAAAACATGTTAAAATACCTATTCCAAATCTACTTATCGACACAAAATCCGGATATTCTTTTTGGAATGTGGCACTACTGTATTTAGAGCTCCCTACGCGTAAAAGATAATTTTCAATATCATATACTGTCATGCCCGTACCATTATCTGAGAAAGATAAAATATTACTTTCTTCCTCATAAGATACAAGAATTTTTCCTTCTGTTTTTTGTGTATGATTTCTATTTTCAATTTCATTTTGTAATTTAATAGCATCCAAACCATTCTGAACTAATTCTCTGATAACAACCGAACTATCATTATAAAGCGTATGCCCTACAAGCATTTGTAAAATATTATTTTGATCCAATTCAAATTTCAGCAAATGATTACTAAAATTCTTTGTTTTGATTCCTTTATCATCAATGTCTTTCCATGGAAACAAGTAATTTGTTGTTCCTTGCTTTTTTATAGACGCCTGCACTAACTCATAGCTACTCTTTAACTGTAAACGAGCATATCTTATATAATCCATTAGTGCAAAAAAAGCTTCTGCTTGATTTGCTTCCCCAAAAAATGCTGTAATCGAAATAGTATCACTTTGAATGCTCTTATCGACATTTCCTTCTTCATCACGCATTTCCAAAGGTTTTATCACCCTTATAGCTTTTTGTTTTTGCCATTCTATTATGCTAACAGGATCTGTTGGACTAAATACTCTGTACTCAATAGCAGGCGTTCTATCCATCGTAATATGTAATAAATCTACTGTACGCAAAATCACAGCTATATACTGTAAGTTCGCTCTACCACCTTCAGATGACTCATAACATTTGTTTGTATCATAAATCGAATAATCATCTAGATTGTCCATATGATGACTTTCGCATATCATAGCTAAATCTTGTTTAAATAAGCTATCTATATTTTTCATAAGTTCCTGGATTTCTTCTGTAATTTCTTCTGTTAACCCAAACGAACTATCAACTTCGCCTGTTATCCACATTCTAATACGTTTTGCGTGATTTTTTCTAACAAATTCTTGATACAAAAATTTATCCGGTTCAGAAAGTTTTTCTACTTTCTTTTTATAATCCTGACCATTCTGCCCCTCATACACCTTTTTCTTATACTCAACAAAATCTGAATTATCTCTATTCTCAAATTCCCTTTTTGTAACTACCATTCCCATATCATGAAAATATATAGACAACACCAACATCATCCACTCTGATGAAGTCATTATTTTCTGTGTCTCCTCTGGTATTACCCACTCTGCCAACTTAAGCATTTCATCTATATGGGATATATCATGTTTTGTATATTCAGAAAAAATCCCCATATCTCCAATATGGCTTAATATCAATTCAACTTGTTTTTTAATGTGTAATAACTTTACTCCACTAAAAGTACGTAAGCTTTCCGCTTTTTCTGCATTTAGTTCAATTACTGAATTCAATTTATCAATCATCTTTTTTCTCCTTTATTGTATTTTTTCTTTTATCTCCCCCACCAATTCATGCACCGTGGTACACGGGCACATCTCTGATGGTTTTGTTTTACCTTCTCGTTTACACTGCTCCAGTTTCTGCCTTGCTATCTGAATTGCCTTTATCTCGTCACCAGCTTTACAGATTTTTCTGTACATCTGCTCATCAGCCTTAGAATACTTCTGCCCGGTTTTATTTTCATATATTCGTCCAAATTCAGAGCAGCATGTCCACGAATCTTGAATTGCCGGCATCGAGCCAAAATAAGTATACATCCATATCTCAAAGCATGGATTTGACCAGCCTACCTGTATTCCTTTACTCACTGCTTCTGCAATGATCTCGTCAAATCCCCGCACCTGATCTCTGTCAAACACAATCCAAGGAATTTGATACTGTGCATCATAAGCAGTGAGCTCCAGACATTTATCTATCATTGCACGAGTTTTAGTCTCTACAACCTTTATCACAAGCTTGTTTCTCACATCCTCCGGCAATGCCTGATGAAGTCCAGTGAAAAAACAACGCTCTGTAGCTTCTGTATCCGTAACAATCAAACAGTATCCCAATTCCGGCGGTCTGGATTGTTTTCTCTGCTCTCGTGTTTTTCTATTACCCGTTCTGTCCTTTTTCGCCATACTCATTCCTCCTTAAATATATCAATGCTCTTTAAGGTAGGAATCGCCCCATACTTTCCAATCAGGTAATTCTTCTCATAGCTTTCATCCTTGCGGATACGAGAGCCATCTTCATCCACAAAATCAGCCAATGAATAAAGTGTAGAAACTCCTCGATCGTCCTTTTCTACAAACCAGATTTCATCACGACGCAACAACTGATTAGACAGCTGCCATGTATCATGAGTTGTAAATACAAGCTGAGCATGATTGGTATTGATTTCCGGATTCAAAAATGTTAGTAGGAAATTTCTTACGAGCAACGGATGCAGACGAGCATTTAATTCATCAATGAAGAATACACTTCCCTTCTCTAATACTTCCTGCAATTCCGGATATAATGCAAACATCTTTAAAGTTCCAGCAGACTCCATTCCCAAAGGAATTTCAGCCATTTCATCGGAATCAATCTTCTTATGGAGTGCGTTAATCTTGTATCTTTCTTCCTTAGATTCTCCCTCCTGCGGAACCTTTTCAATACTGAAATCTTTGATATGCGCATCAAAAGATGCAAAATATTCCACCACTTTCTGCTGAACATTCTTATCTTCCACAAATCCCTTAGGCAATCTGCGTGACATAAAAAAATTAGTTAAAGGATCACCAAAATCAGCAAACTCATTTGCAATGAACCAATCCCTAATCGCCTTACACTTATTAACCTTCAACTTCGCTCCCAAAGAGACAATAAGTACCTGCTTTTCCAGTGCTACCTGAATATTATCCCTGCTACTCTTAGGAAATCCTGATAAATCAAGCTCCTCGTCCGTAGTTCCACGATAAAATACCGTACTGTACTTTCTAGCAGTCTTCGCCTTGGAATTAAGCCACTCTTCCGTTACACCTTCCTTATTGATACAGAAACCATAGTTATAAGTTCTCTCAGACTTATCTCCAGGCAAAGTAAAATATACCTCAAAGCTGGATTCTGCATCGGCAGATGTTGAATCAAACAAGAACGGAGTCGGTCTGAACTCTTCAAACTTTTCTTCCTCATCTCCGTACTTAAAAGAATCTGCAACATAATCAGACATATATTCAAAAGCGTTGTATATATTGGACTTTCCGCTTGCGTTTGCACCATAAATGGCAGCAACCGGCAAAATCTTCTCACTGCCAACAGTCACCACTCTGTCTGAAAACTCAGTCATCTTCGCCGCAGACAAATCCAAAGTAGCCTCTTCTCTAAAAGATTTGAAATTTTTAAAATTAAATAGTATTAACATGATTGCCACCTCACCTTCTTCTCTACTTTCTAGTATATACAGTTTTTCTCGATAATCAACATCTAAATGTGATTTATTATCATTTTATTGTATATGTATTTTAAAATCCTCTACATTTTATGTGTTTTATGTATTAAAAATCACCCAATTTACATTATCGTAAAATGAGTGATCTTTCATTCTTTATGTTCTTTTCATAATCGGATGCCTGATTACTGTCTTCCACTTCTCCGGCACAACCTTCCTTGTATCAGACATATATATTTCATGATGTAACCGGTTTTCATTTATATCATTTTCATATCCATTCTTTGCATAGTGTTTTCCCTCCCTACCACTTCTTCGGCGTATAATGAATCTCCGCCACATTATAAACGGTAATAAACGCCTTCGGATCTTCCTTCTCCAAAAAGGCCATCAGCTTCTGATATTCCTGCCGGTCCACTACCGCCACAATTTCCTTCTTCATCTCATGGCTGTAAGCCCCCATAATGTCATAGATACTCATACCGCTATGGATGCGATTCAAAATAAATTCTGTAAGAATAGCCGCCTTTTCCTCGGTGGTAATCACGCAAACTCTCTTTTTAATGGTCTGTCCAAAGATAAAATGGTCCAAAAGGATTCCGTTAAAATAGGTGCCTAACACCGATAAAATCACACTTTTTGCATCAAAGGCAAAGATGGATAGGAGGGAAATGCAAAGCCCCGCAAGTCCCATGGCCTGACCCACATCCATGTGGAGATACTTTTGCATCATCTTCGCTACCACATCCAGGCCTCCTGAACAGGTATTTCGATTAAAGAGAATAGAAAGTCCAATGCTGACAAAGAAAATGTAAGCTACCACATCTAAAAAAACATCCCCTGTTAAAGATTGATTATTGGGAAAAAGCTTTTCAAAAAGGAGCATAACCGCAGGCAACATGATGGTGCCATAGGCTGTTTTATAGGCAAATTGATGGCTTACAAAAAAATAAGATATGATTAACAAAAAGATATTCATCGCCATGACTAAAGTCGCCACGGAAAAGGGTAGAAAATGATGAAGCACAATGGCCAGACCGGAAATCGAAGATACTGCCACATGACTGGGCACCTGAAAGAAAAAAACGGCAGCGGCCACAATCACTATGCCCACATTTACCATAATAATATCCTTCACTTTTGCAGAAAATGCTGTATTCATTTTGTCGTCCCCCTTTGGAATTCTGCTACCAGTATAGCACTCTATTGTAGCGGAAAAAAGACCTGTGAATGTTCACGAAGGGGTATTGATTACTCTTTTTTTATTTCTTTATCAACTGAAAAAATCTTTACTCTATTGGTATTCACTTTCTGAAAGAAAGGCATCTCTTCCAAGACTTTTCTAAAAAGAAAAAAGCATCTCCAAAACCTCTATACAGAAAGAAAATGGAAATGCTTTTTTACATGTTTTTGATACTATTTAGTAGCGTGTTTCAATAGAAGTGTTTCAGTAGAAGCTTTTCAGTAGAAGCTTTTCAGTAGAAGCTTTTCAGTAGAAGCATTCTGATTTGTACGCTCTTCTTTACTACATTATGCCTTCTTCGCAAAGCTGTAGGTATAAACGAATTGATCCGGAGTGTAGTTATCAAGCTTTACTCCGTCAACCTCTGCGTATGGATAGCCGAAATCATTTAAAGCCTCTCCATCCTGTGCAGGGTTCAAGGTAAGGTCTCTTCCATCGGACAAAATCATTCGCTCTGCATCGCAGTTACCAAAGTAGTATTCCTGCTTTTCCTTGGTTTCTGCCTGATCTTTTGTCCAATTATTCTTTAAAACAGCCTTTAACACATCGGCGGGATCTGCGGAAACCCAGCCGGTTCCCTTTAAATAAAACTCTGCCCAGCAGTGCTGATTCTTGGTGATATCATCAGCATTGATACGGATTCCGAAATGCTCTCTGGCAGGAATTCCGGATGCACGGCAAAGGGCTACAAACATGGAGTTGATATCGGTACATTTTCCGGACATAGTTGTGTCCAAAAGAGCACAAACGTCTCCCTCACCACAACCCTTCACGCTCTCGTCCCGATTCATATTGGCAATAACCCAGTCATAGATAGTTCTTGCCTTTTCTAAATCTGTGGTCTTTCCTTCGGTTACTTCCGCGGCCTTGTTCTTCACCTGGTCATTTAAGGGAAGGTTCTTGGAAGGCTCCAGATACTTCTTTACATCCTCAGGAAGTTCCGCCTTCTCATCCTCCTTTAATTCAGGGCTTACAATTTCTTCTCTCTTTACCTGTAAATCCAGCTTAACCACTCTATCGGCGGGCTCGGCATTTTCGTCCCATTCCACATAAAGCATCTGATTGCCCCAGTCGTCTGTATTCATTTCCGCCTTAGCATTTCCGGCATCATACTTTACGTCCTCAACAGTCTGATACTCACTGCTTTGCGGCACAGGAATCCAAAGGCGAATCTTCTTTCCTTTTTCATACTTGGATAAGTCAACGGTATTGTTTACCGTTCCCTCTACCGTCTTCTTTTCGGAAACCTCTGCCTTTTCTGTTGCCTTCTCTGTGCTCTTCTCTGTAGCGGCAACAGATTCCGTACTTTGCTCGGTACCCTTTGCAGTGCTCTCCACATTGCTTGATGCCTTATTTCCGCAGGCAGCCATTAGTACCCCCACTGTTCCCAAGAGCAACACGAACTTTAAGCTTTTTCTCATTTTTTCCTCCTTAAGCCACTCTTTTAAGCTGTAACGAAGAAGAGTATACGCCAGAGAACCACAGGAGAGAAATTGGATTATTTTATAAATTATCAGTTTTATTGCATAGACTTATAAACACCACTCCATTATTATAGTCTTAAACCACACTGCCACCGTGAAAAAAGAGCTTATCTTACACGACAAGCCCTTTTCCATTTTCCCTTATAGCTTATTCCTTCTTTGCCAATAAAGCACCGATTCCTCCGGATACTAATGCCAAAATTCCCACTACCAAGTAAATCCATTCAAAAGTGCCGCTGGTTCCGTATATGTCCAATACCCCTTTATAGATGGAGCCTACCGTAAGTACCGCCACGCCGCTCTTCCAAAGGAAGAATGCCAAAGAGGTGAAGAATAGCTTCTTTTCCCCTGCCTCATCCCCATTTTCCAAAGAAAGATTCCAAAAGCGATTGCCTGTGCATAGGTTGATAAACTTTGGAAGGAAAATGAGGGTTAATGGGAGTAAAAAGGCATAGCTCATAAAAGCTGAGTACACGCCATGGGAGAAAAGTCCGTAAATCTGCGCAAAAGCAAAGACAAAGATCGTTGTCAAGCCAATGGGGAGAAGAGACTTCCAGGACAGTTGCCCCTCTTTTGTTTCGTAAAGCTTCTCCATTTTCTCCATCCTTTCTTCTGCATTGTCCTTTCCGCTAAAGGAATGATAATAAACCACTTGATTCTTTTCCATGTTTTCTCCTTTATTATTAGTATTATGAATTCTTTCCGATATACAAAATATCGCTGACTGCTCGCTCGGAAATTTTGTTTCCATTGGTAGTGGGGTTATTTACCACCTTTCCCTGGAACACCATGGTAGAAGATCCGCCTCCATCCAAGTTATAGACATTTGTCGCCCCTAAAGACTTCATAAAGTTTGCCAACTCGTAAAGGCTTAATCCCGCACTTTCAGAAGTTCTTCCGTCAGATACCACAAAGAGATAATGGTTCTTGGCTACAGTACCGATAGCCGTTCTTGGGTTGCTGGCCATAGCCATACCTACCTCATCATTTTCCGTAACGGCTATCTGTCCGTTCTCTACAAGAACCGGCCCAAAGGAAAGAACCTGCCAAGCCTGCTTCTGTATCAGAGAGTCTGTAGTTGTGTCGGATTCGGAAATGAAGGAAAGGGTTCCGTCCTTGGAAATCACCATATCTTCTCCGTTACTTCCCTGGTTTCTGTATACCACACCGTTTCGAATGACATAGCCACTTTGTCTTGCCCCGTAGTAGTCTCCGTTAATCGCTAAAACTGCATTGTTTTCCTCTGCCATATCGGAAGTAGTGTCTGTAATGTTTCTTCCATAGGTATTGTTTGCAAATGCGGAAAGAATACTTGTTCCGTCTGTTACCTCCACATCTGCCACATAAATATTACTATCATAGGCTCTATACTGAGTTACGGTAATTTTGCTCTTACTATCAGAGTACGTGCCGATTACCGTTCCGGAACTTGTGCTGCTTGTACTACCGGTGCTACCGGAGGAATTCGTAGTAGAGTTCGTAGTGGAATTTGTTCCGGAGCTTGTGTTGTTGGATCCGGAACTGCCGGAGTTTGTTGTCCCGGATTTTGTGCCGGAATTGCCGGTAGAAGCGGAATTTCTCTTTCCGCCACCGGGTCTACCCTGTCCTCCCCGTCCCGGGCCGCCTTGACCATGTCCGCCCGGTCCGCCATTTCCGGGCCCACCGAAGCCCTGTCCATTATCGAATCCACCATTTCCGCCAAAGCTCTGATTGGAGCTGTTTTCATCGTAATTGTCGTTATTCTCACCATCCTGATGATAGCCGTCTTGCTTAAATCCATTTTGCCCGGAATCATCTTGATGGAAGCCACTTTGTCCGGAGTTATTGGAACTTAAACCGTCCTGATCCAGATTATCCGCATAGGCATTTTCCGCCTCTGTACTCTCCTCTTCATTTATAGACAACCCGCTGGAATCTAAGTTCTGTCCCGATACCGTCTGCATGGGGTGAGGGATTACGAAGGTATCCAAGAGGGCATAGGAGGTAAATGAAGCCAATGCCACACCACATATAATTCCTGCTTTTTTTCCGTTAAACTTTCTCATATTTCTATCCTTTCCTTATGCCTG
>QWCT01001248.1_pt1 | contig 13465 bp, 10 predicted proteins | sample 1972681 | NCBI WGS metagenome assembly QWCT01 (sample SAMN09866701, study PRJNA288562) | Human oral metagenome isolate pre3_saliva, whole genome shotgun sequencing... | isolation source: mouth | host: Homo sapiens | place: USA: California | reverse complement strand
TCTGGGAAGTGCGAATGGAACCCTGCTGCGCAGCTCGAATGGCAATGTTCAGGAAGTTCCTCCGCGCGTTACCGTGCCGCTGAGTGACGGCGACGTTATTGATCTGGGAGAAAACGTCCTGGTCGAATTTATTGTTCGATAAAACAGCGACCATATGGTGAACGGGCCACCCGCGTAATTACGCGGCGTGGCCCGCATCATTTGGCCGGTACTTTTCCATTGGTTAGTATGTCAATACACAGGGTCCCGATGACGGGTACCCCCCAAAACAACGGAAGTTGAGGGACCAGATGGTCAAGTATGTATACGACTTCTCCGAGGGCGACAAGTCAATGAAGGACTTGCTCGGAGGTAAGGGTGCGAACCTGGCAGAGATGACAAAGCTCGGCCTGCCTGTTCCTCCCGGATTCACAATTACCACCGAAGCGTGCCGCGTCTACCTACACGACGGCAAAGCCCCTGAAAGTCTTGATACTGAAGTGACCGTCGCACTTCGCAAGGTCGAAGAAGAAATGGGTCGCAAGCTGGGCGATCCCAAGAATCCGCTGCTTGTCTCGGTTCGTTCGGGCGCAAAGTTCTCCATGCCCGGCATGATGGAAACCGTCCTCAACATCGGCCTTAACGATGAATCCGTCCACGGTCTTGCTGCTGTCAGTGGCAACGAGCGTTTCGCATGGGACTCCTACCGTCGACTGGTTCAGATGTTCGGCAAGACCGTTCTGGATATCGAAGGCGATCTCTTCTCTGACGCTCTGGAGAACATGAAGAAGGAACGCGGCGTCAAGGGCGATACCGAACTCACCGCAGAGGACCTCAAGGGCCTGGTTGATATCTTCAAGACCATCGTCTACGAGCAGACCGGTGAAGAATTCCCGCAGGATCCTCGCACCCAGATGGACATGGCCATCGAGGCCGTTTTCCGTTCCTGGAACACCGAGCGTGCCCGCATCTACCGTCGCCGTGAGCGCATCCCCCACGACCTGGGCACCGCAGTCAACATCTGCACCATGGTCTTTGGCAACATGGGCGAAAACTCCGGCACCGGCGTGTGCTTCACTCGCGACCCCTCCACCGGCCACTCCGGTGTGTACGGCGACTACCTTGAGAATGCTCAGGGTGAAGACGTCGTTGCAGGTATCCGCAACACCCTGTCCCTGGCTGACCTTGAGAAGATCAACAAGCCGGTCTACGACGAGCTGCGCGGAATCATGCACAAGCTCGAAACCCACTACCGTGACCTGTGCGACATCGAATTCACCATCGAGCGCGGCAAGCTGTGGATGCTCCAGACCCGCGTCGGCAAGCGTACCGCTGCCGCCGCCTTCCGCGTCGCCGTCCAGCTGGTTGACGAAAAGCTCATCACCCGCGACGAGGCCCTGGGCCGCGTGACCGGTGACCAGCTCACCCAGCTGATGTTCCCGCAGTTCGATGCAAATGCATCCAAGGAACTCATTGCTCGCGGTATGGCTGCCTCCCCGGGTGCAGCTGTTGGCCGCATCGTCTTCAATAACGCTCAGGCCGAGTCCTCGGCAGCAGCAGGCGTCAAGTGCGTGCTGGTCCGCCGCGAAACCAACCCCGACGATCTGCCCGGCATGGTTGCAGCCGAGGGCGTTCTGACTGCCCGTGGTGGTAAGACCTCGCACGCCGCAGTTGTTGCGCGTGGCATGGGTAAGACCTGTGTCTGTGGCGCTGAAGCTCTTGAGATCGACGCCGAGGCCGGAACCGTCACCGTCGCAGGCCGCGTCCTGACCGGCGAAGACACCATCGCAATCGATGGCCAGACCGGTGAGATCTTCCTGGGTGAGGTCCCCGTGACCGACTCCCCGGTGACCACCTACCTGAGCCACGGCCTCGAAGCTGGCCTGGCTGCAGCAGCTGGTGACCCCGGTACTTCCGAACTGATCGAAGCCGTCCACCGCATCCTCACCCACGCCGACGAGGTTCGTCGCCTGCAGGTGCGCGCCAACGCCGATACCCCCGAGGACTCGCAGCGCGCACTGGAGTTTGGTGCACAGGGCATCGGCCTGTGCCGTACCGAGCACATGTTCCTGGGTTCGCGTCGTCCGCTGGTTGAGCGCGTCATCCTCTCCGAGGAAGGCTCCGCTGAGCGTCAGGAAGCATTCGATGCCCTGGAGAAGCTGCAGAAGGAAGACTTCCTGGCAATGCTCGAGGTCATGGACGGTAAGTCGATGACCGTGCGCTTGATCGACCCGCCGCTGCACGAGTTCCTGCCCCAGCTCACCGAGCTCGAGGTCAAGGTTGCACTCGCCAAGGCTGCTGGCACCGTTGATCCCGCGGACGAGGAAATGCTGGTCACCGTGCGTCGCTTCCACGAGCAGAACCCCATGCTGGGCCTGCGTGGCGTGCGTCTGGGCATCTACCTGCCCGGCCTCTTCGCCCTGCAGATGCGCGCACTGTGCGAGGCTGCCGCTGAGCTGGTTGCCCGTGGTAAGGATCCGCGCCCCGAAATCATGGTTCCGCTGGTTGGCTCCGTGCGTGAGCTGCAGCTGATCCGCGAGGAAGGCGAAGGTATTATCGCTGCGGTTGCTGCTGACAAGGGCGTTGACCTGTCCGGCGTCACCATCGGCGCGATGATCGAGCTGCCGCGTGCGGCTATGACCGCCGAGGATCTGGCTGAGGAAGCCGATTTCTTCAGCTTCGGTACGAACGACCTGACTCAGACCGTGTGGGGCTTCTCGCGTGATGACGTTGAGGGCGTGTTCTTCCCGCAGTACATCGAGGGCGGCATCTTTGGTGTCTCTCCCTTTGAGTCGATCGATGTTCACGGCGTCGGCACGGTTGTGGCCGAGGGCGTGCGTCGCGCACGTTCTACCAAGCCGAACATCAAGCTCGGCGTTTGTGGTGAGCACGGTGGCGATCCCGCATCGATCCACTTCTTCCACAAGGTCGGACTCAACTACGTGTCCTGCTCGCCCTTCCGCGTGCCCGTTGCGCGCCTCGAGGCCGGACGCGCAGCTGTTGAGGATCACGCGGATATGACTGCGTGAGCGTCTGCAAGGACCGTCTAGCGCTGATATAGCGCAGGTGCCCCGCCAGCCGAAGCTGGCGGGGCACCTTGCGTTTCAGAGTCCTTGCGTTTCAGAGTCCTTGCGTTTCAGAGTCCTTGCGTTTCCAGGGCACTTGCGGCGAATTTTTATGACACCCTATGGAGCCAAGAGATCGCCCGAGCGTCAGTAATTCTTAAATCCGCCCTTACTGGGTGGCGGCGGGAAAGCACCGGGCGCCGGCGTAGGTGGAGTGGTTGGCGGTGCATACGATATCGCGGGCGGTGTATAGGGCGAGGTATAGGGCGGCGTGGGCGTGGAGCTGCTGCTCTCCACCACCATCACATTGCCGTTGGTCAGCACGATATTGGTAGGGGAGTGCAGCTGAGCCATAGTTGTTTGTCGCTTGCGCCATGCATAAACGGCAATGATCAGGGCAAGCACAATATAAATAGCGTGTTTGATGGTTGGATTATCTGCAAGATTGGGTGCGAATTCTTCCAAGAACATCAGAACAACAGTCAGCATGAGGATCAGGCTAGATATAACCACGATCGGGAAACTGACAATCGCATAGATGCGTCGAGAGGCCGCGTACAGCAGGTTATTGAGCTTGTGATAGGCGACTCCGACAATAACCATTGCAACAACAGCCCAAATGAAGTGGGCCGTTTCTGAGGATGTCAGCCATGCCATATGGTCCATCGTGAAAATGCCGGTAAGCCCTATGGCAAGTACGTAGTCGGGGGAGAAGAGCATCCACAGCAGTAATCGCATGTAGAAAAAGAGGAAGGCGATGATGATCGCGAAAATGAGCAGTATGAACAGCAAGGCCATGCCTTCATCCTAACAATGTGAAATTTGTGCTAGCTGATACCTTGCTGAGCGCGGAAATTGGTGCTTGAACAGTATTTGTTCTGCTGGATTTAGGGTGCTATCACCGCACCTGTTCCAAACTTTTAATTGAAAAAATAGGACCTGACGAGTTGTCTGCTTCGCTAAAGTGGGCGAATGGTACAACTATGCATCCGCACATAGGTGCATATGCCACTGCACATAAGTGCACAAAGCTGGATAGGTGCTGCGCAATTTCTTTGTAATAGCTTCTGAACTGCGAAAATGGCGTTTAGTTGTTGATGTTCGCCTTTGGCAAATATGCAAATCTGTGTGCTGGAACACATTTATAAGCATGAAACTCGAACATACCAGTCACATAATTAACAGCGGAGATCGGAGACTATTAGTCCCTGATCTTTAGGTTTTGTCCATCCTCGACAAGGAAGTCAGTGAACTTCTATGGAACGTCGCATTTTTGCACACCGCGGTTTGAACCGTGTCGCACCCGAGAACAGTCTTGCAGCTTTTGAAAAGACTGCAGATGCTGGTCTCACCTGGATTGAGACTGACGTCGACATCCTTGGTGACGGTACTCCAATCGTCATCCACGACACGTCGCTTGATCGTACGACCAATCGCAGCGGGTCGTACTACGGCCTCGAGAAGGCAGATTTGGCATCGATTGATGCTGGTTCATGGTTCTCTCCGGAATTTGCCGGGCAGCCCCTGCCTACCCTTGAGCAGCTGATCGAGCTCCTCAACCGTCGTGGGCTGAATGCCAACATTGAGATCAAGTCGAATGAGGCCGGTGGCGCCATGTCCATGCGTCTCATTGATTCGATTCTTGATGCGCTGACTGGACTCAACCCCGAACGAGAGGTTTTCTTCTCCTCCTTTAATCACGTGTTGCTGGCGAAGATTAAGGAACGCGCACCTCAGTACGAAGTGGGCTGCCTGTACGAGACTTGTGCTCTCTACGACGACTGGAAGTCCATGCTCGAGCTGGTTGGCGCGTCATACATTCACCCCGAGGACCGCGGTCTGACCAAGTCCAAGGTTGAGGCCTTCCGTGAGGCAGGCTTCGGTGTCAACGTGTGGACCGTGAACTCGATTGACCGAGCACATGAGCTCTTCAATTGGGGCGCAACCGGTGTCTTCACCGATGTTGCGGACTCTTTTGCCCATCTTCAGTGAGTGAATCTCGAAAGGTAAATTCAACAACATGTCTGAAACCTCAGTAGGCACAAAGTCGCGCCTTCCTAAGTTCTTGCAGAAGGGCCGCATCGGCGGCTTCCTCACTGTCGTGCTGACCGGCCAGCTGGTCTACGTCTCCTTCGAGGCGTTCAAGGGATCTCTGCTGATCCCCGTGACCAATGCTCTTGGCATCACGGTCGCCGACTTCGGTACCATCATGGGCTGGCTCGGCATCGCCATGTTCATGTACGTGCCCGCCGGCTGGGTGAACAACCGTTTCCCCATCCGTAACATTCTGATCTGCTTCGCCTCGTGGCGACTGCTGACCTTCCTGTTCCTGTGGCTCTCCCCGGTCTTGGGCTACCACCTGAACATCAAGATGCTTGTTGGCATTGCAATTACGTGGGCAATTTGGGACGCCATCGGTTGGCCCGCCGTCGTCAACGGCGTTGCCTTCATGGCATCTGACTCTGACTCCAAGGGCCGTGGCCTCGCAATGGGCCTCCTCGAGTCGATCCGTCGTGGCGTTGAGTTCTGCATGAACCTCATCATCATCGGCTGCATGGCCATTTTCCCGACCCACGCAAACGGCATCATGATTGGTTTCGGCCTGGGCTACTCCCTGCTGCTGATCCCGAACATCATCGCCATCCTGCGCTTCGTTCCCGCCAACGCTGTTGCCGAGTCCGAAGGCCACACCAAGAACACCGCAGCTCTCATGGGTCTGCTCAAGGTTCTGGCACAGCCCGGTGTTTGGTTCGCAGGTATCGCCGGCATGTGTGTTTACTGGTGCTACGTCAACCTGATCTACTCCTCGGCTCCTTACTTGAAGCTGGTCTTCCACGCATCTGACGCTGCCTCTGGTGCATTCGGTATCTTCTCCACCGGTTTCGTTGGCATCATCGCCGGCTTGGTTGCAGGGATGCTCGCTGACTACGTCTTCAAGTCCTCGACCACCATGGTTGCAGTCGCTCTGACCGTTATCGCCATCGGCGTTGGCCTGGTCTACCTGCTGCCCGCATCCGACTCGATGATGTGGCCTGCAATGATCCTGCTGGTCGTCATGGCATTCGGTGTCTTCCTTGGTAAGTCAGTGCTGCTTGCTCCTATCGCTGAGCTGCACCTGCCCGAGGAAATCAACGGCTCCGCAATGTCGGTCGGTTCCTTCCTGGTCTACGCTTCCATCCTTTGGGGCAACCCGACCACCGCTGGAATCATCACCGCCCACGAGGCCAACCCCTACGATGGCTACCGCATCATCTTCCTGATCACGCTCTGCGTGGCAGTTGTTGGTGCTGCTTGCGCCTACGCACTGGTGTTCTCGAACCGTCGCAAGAAGGCTCTGAGTGCTGAGGTTGAGTGATCCTTTCACGGATACTCTCCACTGAATCCAATTCAGTTGGCCTCTCGAGGCTGAACTGACTGAGGCGGGTCCTCATAGTCCCAGGTACTTCGGTACCGGACCTAGACGATGAGGACCCGCCTTTTACATGTCCTCAAGCCCTTGCTTCCCCGTCATCACTCTCAACTTCTCCGGCCCGTCTTCGTCCACGCCTCGGCGTGATTGTGGAACAATAAGACCAGATCGCATCTACCATTCATCAACACATCTAGCATCAGCGCGAGGGGTTGGAAGCTTCATGGCTCTCTTTGAATTCGACGAGGGGCGTTTGATCCCTGCCCAATTCGGCCGCTCAGTATCCGACGGTTTGACCCCCGAAATCGTTGATGCCGTATGTAATCAGGTACTCGAGATCGTTTCGCGCCCACTTTTCCCCATCACTTGGCGAGATATTTCCCCCTTTGAAGGTTCGGCCTTTGTCGATGGCTCCGCAGAAGACGAGGCTCCTCGCTTGACCGCCCTTGATCCTTCGGGTCAAGTCGTCTCGGTCGAGATTCTTGACTTCTTGGACTCAGATACGCTGATTCAGTCCCTTTCGCGACTTGCTGGAACCGCCGCACTGTCGTGGTCGGATCTGGCTCGCGAATATCCCGGAGGCGTCGCAGCTTTTAAGTCCGGGTGGATTCAGTTCCGCGATTCCATGCCGCCTTCGCCCGGTGCGGGGCCGCGTCTGGTCATGGTTGTTGGCCGCATTGATCCCGCAGTTCGTCCAGCGCTCGAAGTCCTGGCTGCCTCCGGTGTTGAGGTTCATGAAATGAGCCTGCGTGAGATGAGCAATGGGCGTTCTTTCCTTGAAGTTCACGCTGTGGGCCCGCGCACCTACGCACACGCCCCCCACCTGCTGGTCGGGCGCTCCGACGACGTCCCCGCGATCGCCTCGTCAATTCGCGAGGTGGTCGCTCCCGTGACCATTGAGTCCTCCGCGGGCGTTGACTTTGTTTCCCCCGAACCGGCCACCGAGGCCGAGGCCTTGGTTCCCGAAGAGGACGACTACCTTCCCGAGGATGAAGAGTTCGTTCAACAGGTCGCCGACGCTGAGGCCCTAGAACCGGAAGCTCCTGAAACGGAAACTGAACACGCCTTCGAAGGAAACGATGCGCATCATCATGCCGCTCCAGTCGAGATGGAAGACGGCGATGGTGAATTAGAAGAAGAGGAAAGCGAAGAGGTCCGCGCTGCTCGTGAGGCTGGGATCCCTGTCCTCTCGCGTGATGCGGCTGCCCTGCGTGTCCTTGGGCAGATTATTGCCGAGGATGTTCCCGCAATTATCGTTGACGTGCCTGAGGCAGAGTGTGAGTTCACGGCCGATGGCCTCTTCCGCTCCGGCGAGGAGAGCTGGGATAACCCTCAGGATGCGCTTTCCTACTTTGGTGTTTCCGGTAACGGTTGGACGCTGTGGCACCTGGGTGGGGAAGAAGGCCCGACCTTGGGTGAATCCCTGGCAGAGGTCAACCGCGAAATCATTCGCGAGTACTCACGCGATTAGATAAAGGCCTTAATCCAGCGATTCATTGTTTCGTAGACCCGCGCGCGCACCTGAGGGTCAGAGAGCAGCAGGTCGTGCTTTCCCGGGAAACTGGCAATGGTAACCAGCGGCCCTAAGCGTGACGAACGCTCCAAGATGACCTCGCGATCTAAGACGACATCACTTGAAAAAGTTTCTGGCGTGAATTCTTCGCTGAAGAAGCTAGACGTCGACATCATCGAAAGCACGGGAATATCCAACTTCACCGAAGTTGCAACGCTGTCGTGACCTTCAAGGATTGCCTCGAGCCAGGCCGCGTAAACGGGGTAGGAGCCGGGACGCTTCCACTCCAGCGCATAATCCCATCCCTGGACAGCGGGGTCATCCGCGTAGGGTTCGAGAGACTCCGGTAGGGGTGCTTCCAGTGAATTCCACCCCTCGTGAAGCGAACGTGCGTAGTTATCTGGACCGCTACCCCCTCCCGGAACTGCCCACATCGGATTTCGAGAGGCGATGCGTTCAAGAATCGGCGCCATGGTTGAACGCATGGAAGCCATTGTCTGCATTTCAAGCCACGCAGAATTCAAGATGAGGCCGTCGATTGCACCGGGATGGCGATTTGCCCACAGTGTTGCAAGCAATCCACCCGTTGAGTGACCCATAAGAACAAGTGGAAGATCGGGGTAATCATTGCGGATCAGATCCAGAGCTTCCCCGAGTTCCTCATCGTACAGACTGAGGTTCGAAATGAATCCCATGCGCTGGCCAGGGCGTAGTGAACGGCCGTACCGACGTAGGTCGATCGCGTAGAAGGCCCCTTCACATTCGGCAATATTTTGAGCCAACTCGCGCTGGAAGAAATAGTCATTACGGCCGTGTATGTACAGGGTAATGAAACGAGGAGATTGGGAAGACGCCGCGTGACCCTGGTAGCGAACCAAAGTTGCAACAACAGGTCCTGCGTCATCATCCATGAGGGGGATGGTGCGTGATGCGTAACCCTCGCCCAGGATGTCGAGCCGCCATTGGTCAATGGGGGCTGGGCCTTCTTCTCCCCAGGGGGCCAGCACAGCCTCGTCGACGAGGCCGTTAAAGCCATCGGTGCTGCTTGGGGATTCGGGGAGCTCGGTTTCGTCCACTGTACTCACTCCTGTGTTTGGGATCTGCATTGATTTTATGTGGATTTTCGCGTGAAAGATATCGTTATTTGGGGCAAGTGTTACAAATGTTGCGATCGTGATTTATGTGGCTTCGGTTAAACGTTGTTGCGAATGTTGCCTAAGTGAACTACTCTCGAATGCTGTATATGACGACGCACGCCCTTATCCCGGCGTACAACGACAGGTGGACCAGTGAGACGTGAGACAAAGCGCCGCGGTATTCGCGCAATCAGCGTGACCGCGCTATTTGCATCACTCGCTGCAGCAACTCCCGGTATCGCTCTTGCAGCTCCCAGTGACGAAGAGATCGCACGAGCCCGCGAAGCCGAAAATGCGGCAAAGATGTCGGTCGCTCAGATCGAAGTAGAACTTGCAAGCGTGAAGAGCGAAGCTGAAGTCGCACTTCAGAAGGCCATGAGTGCTGCGGAAGAACTGAACGGTGCCCGCTACTCGCTTGAACAGGCGACCCAGACCGCGCGTCAAGCGCAGGCGGATGCTGATAAAGCGAAGGCTGATTACGAGGCAGGCAAGCAAGAGATCGCCTCGATCGCACAGACGGCATACCGCGATGGCGGTTCATCCCTTGACTCCATCGCCCCCTACCTTTCCGCCGACGGACTGCGCACGGTTGAAACCAAGCAGGCTACGCTCAACTCCTTCTCGGCCTCGGCAAACGTCAAAATGCAAAAGGTTGCCGCGCTTGAGCAGGTCGCAAACGTCATGAACGATGCTGCGATCCAGGCGCAGGCCAAGCAGGCAGAGGCAACCGCACAGGTTGAAACTCGTTCGGCTGCGGCCCAGAGCGCTGCAAACAACGCACGCAACGCGCAGGCGATGACTGCCGCTCGCCGTGATGCTTTGGTTGCGGAGCTCGCGCGCAAGCAGAACACAACCGTTGAGCTCATTAATCAGCGCGAGGCCGAGCTTGAGGCGCAGCGTCAGGCGGCAGCCGCCGAAGCTGCACGCCAGGCTGCTGCAGCAGAGGCCGCACGCCAGCAGGCAGCTGCCGAAGCCGCGCGTCGCGCACGTGAACAGCAGAACTCGTACACGCCAGCTCCTGCCCCCGCAGCCAGCTATGACGACGACGATGACACTCCGTCGAGGGGCGGCGGTGGCGGCGGTAATTCCGATGCCGCTGCAGGTGCTATCGCTTGGGCGAAGAGCAAACTCGGCGCACAATACGTGTGGGCGGGCGAAGGTCCCGGCTATGACTGCTCCGGCTTGGTGACCATGGCCTACCGTTCGCAGGGTATCTACCTGACCCACTGGTCGCAGGCACAGTACTCGGAAGGCACTCGCGTGCCGGTCAGCCAAGCTCAACCCGGCGATCTGATTTTCTGGAACTGGGACGGTGGCAACATCGACCACGTTGCGATCTACTTGGGCAACAATCAGATCATCGAGGCACCGACCTTTGGTGTTCCGGTTCGAATCACCTCGATCTACGGATGGAGCGCGGTTCTGCCCTACGCAGTGCGCGTGGTGTGACGGCGTGAGTCGCGGGGCGGGCTTCGGCTCTGCTCTCCGGTCCTCTGATTTGTCACACGAAGTCGGTGAATGTCATGCGTTATAGCCTGTGACATTTGGCGACAACGTGTGGAGGTGGCTGTGCAACAGGCCCGGGCGTTTGGGGAAGACGCCCGGGCCTCGTTATATCTGCCTTTGCTGAGATGTTTATGTTGAAGGCGACATATGCGTTTGTGAGTTGGCTCAACTTAGGGAAAAAAAGAAATAAGTGCCCGTGAATGGTCGTTTTCTTTGGTGACGCCACAAATTGGCAACGAAGCACAAGCGTTTCGTCATTGCAAAGAGGAATGCCATGATCACCTTCGACCACGTGTCAAAAATATATCCACCCGATACGAAAGCGGTTGAAGATTTCTCTTTAACGATTGCCCCGCACACAACAACGGTGTTCCTAGGGACTTCAGGATGTGGCAAGACCACACTCATGCGGATGGTGAACCGCATGGTGACTCCCAGCTCAGGGACAGTCACAGTTCGTGGCCGCGATGTCGCGCATGAAGATCCTGTCGCCCTTCGTCGCTCGATCGGCTATGTCCTTCAAGACGGGGGCCTCTTCCCGCACCGAACTATCGTTGACAATATTGCGACCGTTCCAGTTCTCGAAGGCGCCTCAAAGGCAAACGCACGAGCAGATGCGCTCAAACTTATGGAACTCGTCGGCCTCGATCCCTCAATGGCAAAGCGCTATCCCTCACAGCTTTCCGGCGGCCAGCGTCAACGCGTTGGCGTTGCGCGAGCCTTGGCAAACCGTGCCGACATCCTCTTGATGGACGAACCCTTCGGAGCCCTCGACCCTCTGGTCCGAGCCGACCTCCAGCGCCAACTCCGTCGCATTCAGAAGTCCTTAGGCACCACGATCCTTTTCGTCACCCACGACATTGACGAGGCCATCTTGCTGGGTGATCGCATTGTCCTCCTTCGCGAGGGGGCTCAGATTGCCCAAGAAGGTACTCCGCGTGATCTTCTCCTGAACCCGGCCAATGACTTTGTTCGCGAGTTCCTTGGAACCTCCGCAATCAGCGAGCGTGAACGAATTTTGGAGGGCGCACCTGACGGATCTCAAGCGGGTAAACCTGGCACGGCCTCGGCAAATGACGCGCAGGGGGAGCGCGCGTGAATTGGCTCTCCGGTTCCTGGGCACTCATCGGTGAGCTCACACTCACCCATCTCACCATCGCAGTGCCCGCGATTATTGCTTCGGTGCTGATTGCAGTTCCCATAGGGGCGTGGGCGCAGCGTTCAAAAGGCGTCGGGGGTGTAGTTCTCTCTTTCCTGACGGTTCTCTACGCGGTGCCTTCGTTGCCACTCCTGATTGTCATTCCTGTTCTGTCAGGGGTTGCTCTTCGCTCGCGGGTCAACATGGTTGTTGTGCTAACGATTTACGGAATCGCCGTGCTGATCCGCCAGTGTGCCGAGGCTTTCGCCGCTGTTCCTGCCGACGTCCTCGAGTCCGCCGATGCGCTGGGAATGTCGCGTTTCCGCCGATTCTGCACGGTTGAGCTTCCTTTGGCTGTTCCCGTGATCGTTTCTGGGACACGAGTGGTCATTACCTCGACAGTTGCTTTGGTAACGATTGGTGCGTTCATTGGTGTGCGTTCGCTGGGAACTTTGTTTACCGATGGCTTCCAGCGCGGTCTGACCGTTGAAGTCTTGGCTGGGCTGGTGATGACGATTGCCTTGGCTCTGCTTCTGGATGCACTTGCAGTGGGCATAGGTGCGCTAATGACACCGTGGAGGCGAAAGTAATGAACCTCCTATTTGAAGCCTTTCAATGGTTGGCGGATGGACACAATTGGCTAGGACCGTCCGGGATCCTTGAACGAGTGGGGCAGCACATCGTCTTCGTTGCAGCTGTTGTTTCTGTTTCGACACTCATCGCATTGCCAATCGGACTGTATATCGGGCACACCGGACGTTGGAAGAACCTCGTCATGATCGGGACCGGTGCCGCGCGAGCAGTTCCCACTCTTGGCCTCCTCACCCTGGTTGGCTTGTGGCTTGGAATCGGTTGGCAAGCCCCCTTGATTGCTTTGGTTGCACTTGCAATCCCGCCGATTATCGCAGGTGCATATTCCGGTGTGATCTCTTCTCAAGGATCATCCGATGCAGCGCGAGCGATTGGCTTGACTGAAGGTCAGATCCTCACGCAGCTAGAGATCCCAGCCGGCGCACCACTGATTCTTACGGGTGTGCGCTCAGCGGTACTCCAGGTGATCGCAACGGCCACACTGGCTGCATACACGGCTGATCTTGGCTTGGGACGTTTCCTCTACACGGGGCTGAAGACGCGCGATTATGGACAGATGATCGGAGGCGCGATCGTTGTTGTTGCGCTGGCACTCATTACCGACGCCATACTTGCAGGGCTCACGCGTCTTCTGCGCTCCAAAACCCATTCGGATTTACAAACTCTATAACTTCATCGCATACGCTTACAGGCTTTTCTACACTCAGCCGACAAAACCAAAGGAGAGATAATGAAACGCTCTGTTCTCGCCGCCGCAGTAGCGGCATTCACTGCCGTTGCACTCACCGCATGCAGCACGGGGAAGTCCCTGGAAGGTGGCGAACAAGCGAAGGAAAGCGCGGCCTCGTCAAAGATCGTGGTTGGCTCCCAGGACTACTACTCAAATGAAATCCTGGCCGAGGTCTATGCCCAGGCGCTCGAAGGATCAGGTTTCACGGTCGAGCGTCAGCTGCGCATCGGTCAGCGCGAGGTCTACATGCCCGAGTTGGAATCCGGTTCGATCGATGTTTTCCCGGAGTACACGGGCAACTTGCTCCAGTACTTCGATAAAGACGCGAGTGCTCGTACGGATGCTGAGGTTTACCAGGCGCTGGGCGGAGCGCTGCCCAAGGGGTTGCGCGTATTGGA
>QWCT01001246.1_pt1 | contig 13468 bp, 7 predicted proteins | sample 1972681 | NCBI WGS metagenome assembly QWCT01 (sample SAMN09866701, study PRJNA288562) | Human oral metagenome isolate pre3_saliva, whole genome shotgun sequencing... | isolation source: mouth | host: Homo sapiens | place: USA: California | reverse complement strand
GCATGTATTAGGCATGCCGCCAGCATTCATCCTGAGCCAGGATCAAACTCTCCATTAAAGGTCCTAAGACCTTGAATTTTAAATTTGAAAACTCAAATAAAATAAAACTGACGATGAAAGAAATGGATTCGTATGATTATAAAACCACACATATTACCATTTCAAATTGCACAACTGAATTGTTAAATTTCAATTTCCAAAAGCGCACAGTCATCTATATGTATGTCGCAGCTTTTGTATGTTCTAATAATAGTTTACTTAAACAAAACTGTCAATACATTTCTTGGACTTTTTTTACTTTTTTTGAAACTTTTTTCAATTATGCCTGTAAAAACGCCTTTCCCTTCTATAAACACACGATTTTTATCAATGTTGCAATAAAAATTCCAATCCAAAAACCCACAATTACTTCTGCTACCGTATGACCTTCAACCACACGGAGTTTATTTAATCTGGTTCCTTCATTCTTATTCTTATCATCAATAATCTTATTTAATAGCTTGCCGTGCTCGCCAACCGAATAACGCACATTCGTTGCATCATATACAATAATTAATGTATTACATGCGGCTAACGCAAAAACCACTGAATTAAAACCACTAATATATCCAATTGTCATAGTCATCGCCATGAAGCTCGCGGTATGACCAGAGGGCATGCCACCAGACTTTACTGCATAATATATAACATCACGAATTGTAGTCTTACCACGCTTTTTAATAATAAAGAAAATCAGCTTTAAAGCTTGTGCTACAAACCAGCCCATAACAAATGCTAAAAAAACATAAAGGCTTTCCATAAATCCATTTTATCACATTATATTTATATATAAAATAACTATAGCCGTCGCGAGGACGGCTATAGCGTCTATTTTAAAAGTTATAGATATTAAGCTAAGGTAGCTATCATATCTATATTCTATAGGATATTATAGACATTTTTTAATGTACACTTTCTCTCAGTGTCGGCGATATTGTTGAGAGATTTTTCTTTCTTGAGAGAGCTACCGCCGATGTTCTATCTAATCTGAAATAGTTTCATGTTTTTTAGAACGTATTGAGAGAAAGATCTTGTGTAATATAGCACCGACAATCGTGCCTGCGATAAGCCATGTCCACCATTGGCTAAGGATATTAAATTCTTTTTTGACTTCACCGAGCTTAGGAATTTCAGTTGCTTCCTGATCAGTCTTTTCTTTATCCTCAGACTGTTCATCTTTTTCAACCTTTTCCTCCGCACTATCAGAAGAATCAATTTCCGTTGAATCAACACTGTTAGCTCCCGTGTTTTCTGTATCATCTTTTGGGTTCTCAGTAATACTCTGAGCTGTGACCACGCCTAGTGACTTTCTTGGTAGATTATTATATATGCTAGATTTTTCAACATTCTGAGTCTTTGGTTCAACCTCGGTTTTCTCTTTATTTTTCTCATCAGATTTATCTTCTGGCTCATTCTCTGATTCTGTAGTCTTTTTAGTTTCCTCTGACTTACCTACTTCAATAGAGGTTTCATCCTCAGTTTTATTCTTCTCCTCTGGTTTTTCTGGCGTAACCGGTTTCTCTGGCTCTACTGCATTTATGTCAGTATTTGCATATCCATCAACTTCCCTAGGTATCATACCAATGGTGTATTTTTTCTTTGGCGCCGCCACTGCCTTATAGGATACATTACGCATCGTTTTTGACTGATCATATTTATCCACTACGCAGTTTCTCCCCTCAATCCAATGCAACAAACAGTCTTCTTTGAAATAAACACGCCCATTATAATAAGTGTTATCATCAAGCTGTAATACAAATACGACATCGTTTGACCATTCATAGAATAAATCAAAAGTTGGTCTAACCCAGAAATATCTATCCTTCGATTCGTGGCGGTCTGATAACCCCTCGTAGTCCGCCTTGCTTGCAAACATCTTTGTGGTCCATTCATTGTCAAAAGTATTAGCTTCATATAAGCCCGAATTATCAATCGCAAATCCATACCACCTAATAGAAGCTACGCCGAGACGTTTTATTTTTCTATTTCCCAGCCAGCTTTTATCTACTGAAAACTCAATCTCACTATTTGTACGGTCAATCCTATCAAGACTCATTGCTAACTTACCATTCACAAATGGCATTGGCATATGCACATGACCTTCATAGCTAGGTGGCGCAATCTTCATTGGTGCTATTTCATAATCACCTTCCGGTGCGTTTGGATGTTCTGGATAAACTACCTTTTTACTGCCTTTATTTTCAGTACTCGTTGTTGTGGCCTTACCAAGTGCAGATATTGGAGATGCGAAGCTCAATGCCATCACGGCGCTTGTAGCCATTGTAATTGCGCCAATCCTCATTCTTGCACTAACCCGTTCTGTGGCAACTGTCGTGGCTTCTAATTGAACTTTTCTATTATGTTTACTCATTTGTTTTCCTCATTTAATTTTTCATTTGCCTGCACCATACCACCAAGTCCCAAAAATACGCAACCATAACAATTTTACTTTTTTAATTAACAGAGATAAAAATCTCATTTTTTCCTACTAGCATAAGCAGGATATTCTGGAGCATAAGCTAGATATCAACTAAAAAATTTATAAAAATTTACACTCAAAAAACACAAAAAAACAGCCACAAAAAATACTCCGTTTCCGGAGTATTTTTCTTAAGCTTTTATTCTTCCGATTCTTCAATATCGTCTTTTTCTTCAGGAAGCACAATTCCCAAGGAAGCTACCGTATCATCATCAGCAAGACGCATAATCCTCACCCCTTGCGTTGCACGTCCAAGTACTGGAATATCCTTCACAGCCACACGGATTGCTTGACCAAGGCTAGACATCATGATCACCTCTGATGCTTCTGGATCCAATGTATGTACCGCCACAATTGGACCAGTCTTTTCCGTCACAGAAGCCACCTTAATTCCTACGCCACCACGCTTATGGGTTGGGAAGTTCGACACTAGAGTTGCCTTTCCATATCCATTAGCAGAGACTGCAATCAAAGTCTGATTTGGATCAGTCACAACGTCCATACCCACAACTTCATCCTTTGGTCTCAATCTGATACCACGGACGCCCATCGCTGAACGACCCATGGCTCTGACATCTTCCTCATTAAAGCGAATTGCCTGACCAGCCGAAGTTGAGATAATAATATCATCCTTACCAGTCGTTGCCTTCACCCACTTCAACTCGTCTCCTGGATCCAATTTAATCGTTATCAAACCGTTTGAACGCACGTTCATGTAGTTCTTTGCGGCCGTCTTCTTAATCGTACCCTTCTTGGTTGCCATAAAGAGATAACCAGTCTCTGGGTCAATTTCGTCATTATGCTTAATGATCTCAGTAATCTTCTCATCTGGATGCATGTTTAAAAGATTTACTGCAGCAGTACCCTTTGCAGTTAGTGAAGCCTGTGGCACCTCATATGCCTTCATCCTAAAGATACGACCTTGTGAAGTAAAGAAGTATAGAAAATCATGTGAATTTGCAGTAATAATCTGAGAAATCACATCCTCTTCCTTAGTCGTCATTCCACGTTTTCCTTTTCCACCCCTGTTTTGACGACGAAAATCAGTCTGAGAAACTCGCTTAATGTAATTCTCAACAGTCAAAAGCACTACGCTTTCCTCTTCCGGAATCAACTCTTCCTCTGAGAACTTACCGAGTTCGTGATTAAAGATCTTACTACGACGCTTATCGCCATATTTCTCCTTCATCGCAAGAAGTTCATCTTTTACAACCGCAAGCACTTTTGCCTCGTCCGCCAAGATTTCCTCATATTTTGCAATCATCGCCATTAATTCTTGCAACTCGGCCTCAATCTTGTCACGCTCAAGTCCTTGTAGACGACGAAGCTGCATCGCCAAAATTGCTGCAGCCTGAATCTCTGACAGGCCAAACCTTTCCATCAAGCGTTTATCTGCATCATCATACGACTCGCGAATTGTCTTAATCACTTCGTCGATATTGTCCAAAGCAATTTTCAAACCTTCAAGAATGTGAGCACGCTCTTTTGCTTTTCTGAGGTCATATTCAGTACGTCGGCGAATTACTTTTTGGCGATGCTTAATAAACTCTGCCAAAATTTCTTTCAGCCCCATAATCCTTGGCTGAATTCCGTTCACAAGCGCCAGCACATTATAATGGAAGATCGTCTGCAGATCAGTCATCTTATACAGTTGATTTAAGATCTTCTTTGGATAAGCATCCTTCTTAAGTTCCACTACCACTCGAATCTTACCACGAGCAGATTCATCCCTGGCATCCGCAATATGAGTCAATTTTTTATCCAATACAAGTTGTCGAACTTTTTCGATAAAAGATTCTTTACTCATTCCATAAGGTACCTCTGTCACCACGATATTGAAGCGTCCATTTTTACGCTCTTCAATATTTGCTACAGCACGAATTGTTACCGAACCTTTACCGGTTGCATAGGCCTGCTTCATTGGCGCACCGCCATAAACCTCCGCTCCAGTAGGAAAATCTGGACCCTTCACATGCTTCATCAAATCTTCTAGCGTTGCTTCAGGATTATCAATCAAAGCCACAGTTGCATCAACTACCTCCCCCAGGTTGTGTGGTGGAATATTTGTTGCCATACCAACTGCAATACCCATCTGTCCATTCAGAAGAATATTTGGCACCGCTGCAGGAAGGACTACAGGCTCCTTCTCTGTTCCATCGAAGTTGTCACGAAAGTCAACTGTCTCCTTCTCAATATCGGAGAGAAGCTCGGCTCCCACCTTGTCCATACGAGCCTCGGTGTAACGAGAGGCCGCTGGATCATCTCCATCCATTGAACCAAAGTTACCCTGACCTTCCACTAGCGTATAACGCATCTTCCAAGGTTGTGCCAAGTTTACCATTGCATCATAAATTGATGAGTCACCGTGTGGGTGATATTTACCCATTACTTCACCAACGATACGCGCTGACTTTACTGTTGCATGTGGTGCTTTCCAACCATTTTTATACATCGCATAAAGAATTCGACGATGCACCGGTTTCAAACCATCTCTCACATCTGGAAGAGCACGATCGATAATCACTGACATTGAATAACGTAAGAAGGAATCCTCCATTACATTCTCGACCGTCAATTCCTCAATCCCGTCTTCAGCTCTTCTTGCAGTTAGTCCACCAATATGCACATCTTCGTCATCCACATCAGCTTCTACTTCACTAGCTTCATCTTCGTCAGCTTCCAGTCTTTTTTCCTTCAAATCTGGAATTTTCCCCATCGTCTCGTCTACGCCTTTTTCGTCCGCCGCATCTGGTACGCCACCATTCTTGCTGACTTTCTCATTGTCTAGATTCTCTGGATTATTTATATTATCTTTCATCATCGTTCCTTTCTAGACTAGAAGTCCAAATCATCAATTTTAACGGTTGAAGCTCTCGACTGAATAAAGTTTTTACGCAACTCCACTTCCTGACCCATCAGCTTTGTAAAGATTGCATCTGCCTTTTCTGCATCTTCAATATTTACTCTTACCAAGACACGATTATCTGGATTCATTGTTGTATCCCAAAGCTGTTGAGCATTCATCTCGCCAAGACCCTTAAAGCGCTGCTGTGCGGTATATCCAGCCTGTTTGAATCTCTCATCCTCAGGATTAATCTTGAGTCCTTCTTTTTTACGCTCCTCAATTTTCGAAGCAATCTTTGCCTCTAGCGCTTCTTCATCATAGATATAATCAATCTTCCTATTCGATCCAGTACCCTTAATCAGACCAAATAGCGGTGGCTTTGCAAGATAAACATGTCCACCCTTTACCACCTCTGGCATATAGCGGAAGAAGAAAGTAAGAAGTAATGTCGAAATATGCGCACCATCAACATCAGCATCGGTCATAAACACGATCTTATAATAACGTAAACCAGATAGATCAAATTGATCGCCGATTCCTACACCTAAAGCCTTAATTAAGGAGACTAGTTCTGCATTAGCGTACATCTTGTCCAATCTGGCACGTTCAGTATTCAAAACTTTACCACGTAGTGGCAAGATTGCCTGAATTTTCGAATTACGGCCTTCCTTTGCGGAGCCTGCAGCTGAGTTACCCTCGACGATAAATAATTCACATTCTGTACGGTCTCTTGATGAACAGTCTGCAAGTTTTGAAGGTAAGTTCAGTCCCTCAAATGCACCCTTACGAATAACATTATCCCGTGCCGCCCTTGCTGCCTTTCGCGCACGTGCTGCCAAAGTAGCTTTTCCAACAATCTTCTTGGCAATTGCTGGATTTTCCTCAAGATAATAGCCAAAATATTCAGACATTACCTTATCGACATAGCCGCGCACCTCAGGGTTACCAAGCTTATTCTTTGTCTGTCCTTCAAATTCCGGATTCGGAATCTTTACTGAAATTACAGCGGTCAAACCTTCCTTAATGTCATCACCAGTCAGGTTATCTTCCTTCTCTTTCAATAGGTTATTTCGCCTTGCATAGTCATTAATCGTACGATTTAATGCCGTCCTAAATCCAACCACGTGCGTACCACCTTCAGGTGTTAACACGTTATTTGCAAATGGCTTCATCGTCTCTGCATAAGTATCGTTGTACTGTACTGCAATTTCGACCTCTGCCTCTTCAATCTGCTTATCAACATAGAAGATATCATCAGAAAGTACTTCCTTGCTTTCATTCAAGCGCTTCACATAACTCTTGATTCCACCTTCAAAATAGAATGACTCCTTTTCACCGGTCCTCTCGTCAAAAACTGAAATCAAAATACCTTTCGTAAGATAAGCTTGATGCCTCGCATAATGTGAAACCCAATCATAATCAAAGGTCGTTGTTTCTTTAAAAATTGTTGGATCAGGATAAAAAGTAATGCAGGTACCCTGTTTATCGGTCTTCTTTGAAGCATCGAGCGCCATGGTTGGCTTACCAGTTTCAAACTCAATGTGATGGACCTTCTTATCACGATAAACTTCAGCAATCATTTTTGTCGAAAGTGCGTTCACTACGGAAGAGCCCACACCGTGAAGACCTGAAGAAACTTTATATCCACCACCACCGAATTTACCACCGGCATGTAGCACAGTTAGAACGGTTTCAAGTGTAGATTTATGAGTTTTTGGATGAATATCCACAGGGATACCACGACCATTATCCTCGACCTTCACCCCACCATCTTGCTGCAAAGTAATCATTACCTTTGTCGCATATCCCGCGATTGCCTCATCAATAGAGTTATCGGCAATCTCTTTTACCAGATGATGAAGTCCATCATACCCAGTTGAACCAATATACATACCAGGACGCACACGAACTGGCTCTAGCCCCTCTAGAACTTGAATTTCAGAACTGTCGTACTCTTCAACTTTTTGTTTTTCAGCCATCAAACAAATACCTCATTAAGTTTTTATCGCTGATACCTAAGACTCACTTACTAAACCGTTCACCTCACTCGATATCTGTTTCTAGTTTACTCCGAGCGCTTATGGCTGTCAAGATAAACCGCCCTTCAGACGCATTCTCAGCCGTTTTAAGCCCACTTATTGCGTTTATGGCTATATTTATATATTCAGAACAAATTTAAGCCATTTTTAAGCACTATCGTAAACTAATCATATTGCCGGACTGAGTATTGCCGCTGTCCCCATGACGAAGGTTTAATCCCTGATTTAAGCTATTCTGGCCCGCATTTTGGTTAGTATTATCCTGAGATACGCCAGGATCCTCATTAGCTTCATTTGACATCCTTGCAGAATCTTCATTAGCCTCATTCGACATCCTTGCAAGTTCCGCATCGATCTCCTCAAGTGTTAATTCTCGCTCAGGTGTATTAGCACTCCCAACTCGCTGCTGCTGAATTAAGCGCTCGGCTTCTCTTGAGCCTGGAATCGCCTGATCTGCAGGAACTCTAGCCACCCCAAGATCAATCCCTATTCCATTCTCATTCTCAACAAAATCACCGCCAGCTAAACCTTGATCGTCATCTTCCCCTTCATTAACACTTAATCTCTGATCAATCTCTTTATCCACTTCCGCCCCCGGACGACCATATTTCTTTGCAGAGTATTCCCTGAGCGATTCAAACACATTGCGATCTTCTTTTCCGATTGGCGCTAACAGCTCCATCGTAAATGGCGAAGACGGCATACCATTCATCAAAACTGTTGTAATTGCATGATGATTTGGCTGTTTATGTAAATCTTCAGCCTTAAAAACTGGCGTAAATACCTTTTCGAGCATTTCTGCGTCCGTTACACCAACACGGCCAGCTACAATCGTACCTACGTTACCTAATACACCTTCTCGAATCTTATCAGTCAACTGCGTCATAAACTGGTTTGCCACAATCAAATTCAGGCGGAATTTCCTAGCCTCAGAGAGAATTGACTCAAATGATTCTGTTGAAAAATTCTGGAACTCATCCACAAATAGACAAAAATCTTTACGGTCCTTCTCTGGTGTATCCACACGTGACATAGCGGCAGTCTGGAATTTCATTACGAAAATCATACCAAGAAGTTTTGAGTTAAGCTCACCAAGTTTACCTTTCGAAAGGTTAACTAATAAAATCTTCTGCTGATCCATGATTTCGCGAATATTAAAGCCCGATTTTACCTGACCAAGTACCCGCTTCATCATTGTATTTTGCTTAAACGGACTCCATTTTGAAGCAAACCACGTAATTACTTCACCTGCATCATTTGACTTCTGTGAAGCTGGGAACTCCTTAGTCCAGTAATCGTACAGATCTCTATCTGTTACATACTTCAATTTATCCATCACCAAATCCGCGTTAATAAAAGGGCTTGGAATATCCAAGAAGGTCGCTCCCTTAGGGTCGCTCATCAGAAGTAGCGCCGCATTCCTAAACATCTGCTCACCACGCGGACCAAAAATACCAGTATGTCCAGGGTCATAAAGTGAGTAAAGCATATTGATCCCCTCTTGTACGATAAAATCTTTCTCTTCAGGCGTCTTTGCCTCCAACATATTCATTCCAATTGGGAATTCCATATCTGAAGGATCAAAATAAATCACATCATCAATTCGATCCTCTGGTACCATCGAAAGCAGCTCTTCCGTGACGTCTCCATGTGGATCAATAAAGCAAAAACCCTTCCCGGCTAACATATCCTGGTATGCAATATTCTTCAAAAACACAGATTTACCCATACCAGAAGCACCGATTACATACATGTGACGCCTGCGGTCGTTAACACTTAGTCTAATCTCTTTTGTTGCGCCACGGTAAACGTTATTTCCAATCAAAACACCATCAGTAATTAACGCAGTTGGGCCATCAACCTGTTTTGTCATTTGCCTTTCAACGCCACTTGATGGAATTGAAGCCTGAGATGGTAAATGAAAAATCGATGCTAACTCTTGAGTATTTAGAACAATTTTTTTATTCGAAATTGGAAAAAACCTAAAAATATAATCTGTTACCAGCTGATCAACTTTTTTATTCAAATCGTATTTGAAACCATTTGAATTTGGCGAATCAAACTGGGAGAATGCTGCAACCACACCACCAACCAACCCTTCACTACGCGCCTTTGAGCTTGAATGTGCAACAATTCGAATTAAACACTCAAAAGCTGGGTATTTCGACTTATTATCAATTGCTTGAATTTCTTCTTGTTTCTTCTGGGTTAATTCTTCTTTTTCTTGTTCATTCTTATCATATTTGTGTTCATCTGGAACTTCAAATGGAGCTTTGAGTATATCTAAAAATAAATTTAGTACTCGGAGCGGTAAATAAGTGCCAGCACTTCCCCAACTTTTCTTACCAGATTTAATATTCTTAATTTTTTGTTCTGCATTTTTTGTCCAACTAGAAGGTAGTGGTCTAAACATGACCTGAAGCCCCATCCCCTCGCCCTTTTTTACCTTTGAAAACGCGTTAAGTAGAGCAAGTTGTGCATCCCACTTCATATCCTGGAAGGTCATAATTGGATATTCGACTTCTTTCTTCATCACCAGTTCGCCACCAGAAACCGTATTTTCAACACCCAAACTAGCTATCTGCGCACTAGTTGTTTCATCCATCCCATCACTACTAAAAATATCTTCTACATCAGTCTCTTCCAATCTAGCTGTAGGATAAGATGTCAAAACTGCTTGCTTAACAGTCTCAGTTAGAACGGCCGGCACCACCGCATAATATTTGACAAAACCATCAACTGCCACAATCTCAAAAGAAAAATACTTCTGGCCATACACATGAGTCTTAATTCCCTCCTTTTTTAAAGTTGAGGAAATAATTGTATACATAATTGTCGCCTGTGAAATCGCTTCGTCATTAACGTCACGCTCATCACGGCCGCCCCCCTGAATATCATCTGTTGATGGAGGCAAATGAATTAACATAGGAATTAATTTTAGTGAACGCTCATATTCCTTTGCCTTACGTTTTTTGTTCAAAAAACCAACCGCAACTATAATAATCGCAGTCAGTATCACAAGAAAAACTAAAATACCCACTCCCATCCCTGAGCTCATTTTCTCCTGGATAGTCTCATTAGCACTAGGCTGGACTGTTTTTACAGACCTATTCTCTATTTTCTGAGTTGTAGAATTATTTTGTTCAGCCTCATCACTACCGTGGTGGGTCTCTCCACGGATTAATTCCTCTACTCGATTACCATTCATTTTCTTCCCCTATCCATTTCCTTGACCTAATACCCTACCATACCTATCCAGTAATAATTTAGCCTTTAGTTCACGCATTTTTTTATATTTAGTCACTGGATCTTTTATATCAATCACGGAGTCCACTGCCTTAATTAACTCCGGCTCTAGTCCATCGATATCTTTCGCCTTAGGCAAATCCGTTCCCAATACTTCCCCCTTTTTCTCTGGTTGTAAAACATCTGTGGTTACCACTTCTCCTAATGGCGCCGTATTCATCTCAGGATTTTGCTGAAAATCCATTGCGTTTATGCTGGCATTCCCTAAGATAGCTGTATTTCCATAAGCATTTCCCGCCACCTCATTTGCGCGATTCACATCATCGGATAATTGCTCTGCTCTTTGCTCGATCTTTTGCTCAAACGTATTCTCAGTCTTGGATAAAGTTGGATCTAGATTTTTATACTCTGGATTATAATTCGGAGCCTCAAAATTATTCCACTGCCCCATCATTTGACCTGGCCCAACATTACCATTATTCATACTAATATTTTACCATATCCACTTTGAGTTTTAATGATTTTTGCCAAATAAAAAATATCCTAATTCTCATTAATTTTGCTAAACAAAAATACATTCAAGCTAACCAAAAAAAGTGGTCCCGCCACTAAAATCACTGGATTTCGCACTCCAGACGCAATCAAAACCAACACCGTAATCGGCAATATTGCAATAATTCCAGATTTTATATAATCTTTTTTAATCATATTCTTTCTTGAAAAAAAGATCATAACAAAAAAATGCATAAAAAAAGTAACCACACCAAACGATAAAAAATAGACCATTACAAAGAAAAACAAAATCCCTACCGGTCCAATTACTGCTGGCGAAGTCAAAAATAAAATAGCTAAGATAATAGCAAATACAATCAACGACAAAATAAGAATAAGCCGATTAATCATAAAAATATTATACGCTATTTTATGTAAAATAATTGTTCAAAACCCTAAAAAGTAAAATAACCACCACCTCTTCATTACGAAACCTCTTTATATTTCCGTAAAAATCTAGAAATAAACAGCAATAGAAAACTCGAATTAGTCATAAACTGTGTTTATATTATTCTCGAGTAATCCCCCATCCATATCTGTAAATCACTTCAGGGATCATTTTAAGCAATAATATACAATTGTTTTAGCAATAAATAACTGATGCTCATTGGATTCTAGAAACCGCTATAGAAAATATGCGACAGCCTCAACCGTCATATATGATTCTCTATCGATTTTATTCATCTAAACACCTCTATATCCCAGACGTCTGGCATATCTAAATAATGTACTCTCCCCTTTTATATCCTGAATCCAGGTGGGTGGTTATCCGGCGCTAAAACAATAAATATATACCGCAACCATCTCCACCTAGATTTTGACCGCTCCACGTATAGTGGGGCATCCGTTTTTCTGTTCCCCTCCACAGTTTTTGTCTTAATTATATTTTCATATTATTAAGACTCTAAAACCAACTTTTTAATTTACATTTGATTTCACAATCCTTTTTATTTGTTGATTTTTATGTTTGTCTTTCGACACTCTTATACTAACATAACCATTATATTATTGCAAGCATTTTTACTAGAATTATATAGTTATTATTACAACATACGCAATATCTATTATCAATCACCCCAGTTACATGGTTAATGATTGTTTTACAAATAGTGTAGTATTTATAACAACAATATTATATTATTTTTTAATATTGTTGTAATTCTTATTTGCATAAACTACAACATAAGCCGCAATTTACAATTATTATTTTTTACAACTATTACATTAATTTAGCTTCCCTCTTCTTTTGAAAATTCAAGTTTTTAAATTGCGATCTATACAAAAAATATAAAACACTAAAAAATATAGAACACCAAACATTTACGAGAAACTAATATTTTTCAAAAATTCCGCAACATAGTTCAATTATGATTGAACATAAACTACGGATAAACATAGACATTTACGATATTAATTAAGCCATCCACTTATTGTTTCTTAGAATCCAGAACACACCCATTCTTTATTTATCACAAGCAAAATAGCCCTACAAAAAAACTAGCACATTCCGTCTCTCTTAGCATTTTTGATGCAGTTACTATTTCGGCTCACCATGTAGGCTATCATGCATTTACAGAAAAATATTTCTTCGCACCCCCTATTACTTCTTTACATATTTTTCCAATATCATTTCAAACTCATCCAACCCCTACTCATAACATAACCGATTTACGCTTCAACTAATTTTATAGAGATAAACCTACAAAAAAGTAAGCTAAAGCTTCTTCAATAATACTTTGCTTACTTTTTATTTTCATCCCGTCATTGCTTATTATTTGCACGCTTCATTTACTTTAAAAACTGTTTAACCGTTATCCAGTTTTCACCCCATCATATTATCATAGCGGACACGTACAATCAGCTCAACCTAGATTTATGTTTGCTATTCGTAATAAATCCCACCTGCAGCCATCCGCCAATCATTGGTCTACGACATCAAAAATACAAACAAGTCTAAATCTCAAATACTAACAAAAAAGACTTTTATCTCAAAGTCCTTCTTAGAAAAAAAGAAAAGTCAGCTAAACTGCGAGGAATACTGACTTTTCTTATAGAGTGTGGAGTTTTTTGGCTATATTGTTTGTTTTTGGCTTTGAATAATTTTTTTATTCAAAAGCTACCTCTATATTACCGCGCTAAATCGCTTATGTCAACATGTTTTTGAATACAATTTTTATGATTTTTTTGTTTTCCACATGTGGAATATTTTCCTGCCATCTGTCATAAAAAATCCCCCAGAGGGGGTTATTTTCAATTTCTGGTGGAGCT
>QWCT01001237.1_pt1 | contig 13519 bp, 19 predicted proteins | sample 1972681 | NCBI WGS metagenome assembly QWCT01 (sample SAMN09866701, study PRJNA288562) | Human oral metagenome isolate pre3_saliva, whole genome shotgun sequencing... | isolation source: mouth | host: Homo sapiens | place: USA: California | reverse complement strand
ATCGTCGACAGATTTTGCGGTTGTGCCATAGGTTGTCAAACTTGATGATTTCGGTGCTCGGTTGTCGTAATTCCCCTCCAACACTCGGGGGAACATCTTCGGGGCAAAGATCCAATCGAAACTTGCTACGAAGGCCTTGTCCCCGCTGCCGTTGAGGAAATCTGATTTTGCGGCCTTTCTCACCGCTTCTGCGAGATCTTCCTTGCTGTACTCGCGAAGGCGTGCGAATAGCGCCTTGGCTCGCTTGCTGTCCCGAGTGATGGTTCTTATGCGCGGTATCTGCGCGCCGTGCTCGTCCATTGTGTTGTTGAAGAATCGGGCGAAGGCTTCGAGGTCTAAATCCCCCTTCTTTGATTTTCCGCTTTTCTCCTCCCCTCCCGACGGCTGCGCGTCCGATTTCGGACGTACTACTTCTACGATAGGAGAAGTAGTATTATCTTCTTTCCTTTTCTTTACTTTACTTTGTGGCGTTGTTTCTGCAATAACTTGGGTTTTCGCTGCAAAAACCCCGGTTTCTTCTGCAAAAACCTCTTTTTCGGTTGTATTAACGCTGTTTTCGGGCGTGGATACTTCGGGGGCTGTCCGATTGTCCGCGACTAATCGGATGTTCTTTTCGATGTCCTCTACCTTCTTGCGCTTGGCCTCCAGCCATCGGACTTGTATGCTTGCCGATGTCAGTATCCGGAACGAGTTAAAAACCCCCTCATCGAAGAGAGAACGTCTAACCAACCCCTTTACGATTTCTGAAATCCTCGATGAAACGCCGAAGGCACCTATACGCTTTGCGAATAATAGACACTCATCGGAACCCCATGGGATTGCGTACCCTTGCGAGTAGATGAACTCGAGAAGTTTGAAATACACGGCGTACGCTTCTAATCCGAACTCCGCTTCGACGAGTGCGAGCGCGGTATCTTGATCGGTGTGCGTGTCGTGTGGAAAGTAGTCCAGCCCTTTTTTTGTCGGGCGTGCCATGACTATGTGTTCATTGTGTGGGTTTATTTCGTTTGTACATCTCCACGAGTCGAGCGTGTACTTCGGGGTTCCTTAATAGGAAACCACGGTGTAGGCCAAGATCTTGAAAATCTGAAACCACCTTTTTGTTTCGCTTATCTAAACTCATGAGACGAAGTAAGCCATCGAAATTGCTACAGACTTCTTGTATGTAGGATTTGACGAGCTTCTCAAACTCTAAGAAGTCGCGGATCACTTCATATCTGTATCCGTATCGCTCCACCTGCTGCTGCCATTCCTTTTGCGAGGAACTTTGCCGCCCCTTCGGGGTCTTCATCTCAATGCAAAGCGCGTGGTGCTTGTCAGAGGGGAGGAAAAGAATGAGATCCGAGACTCCTGCGACCACGCCCTCGGCTTTCAGTCGAGCACCCGTCACTGGGTCTCTTCGTCCGCCGTTCGGAACGGCAAAGAGGAGCGAGGAGAGTTGCGGGTATTGGTATCTGAACCAACGGACGCAGGCGCATTGGAGTCGGTGTTCGGGATCTTGCATTAAGCGGCGGGCGTTTCTTCGTTCGTGTCCTTGATGAACTCGACAATCGGTGTTTCAACGACCGAAAGGAGTACGGGCTTGTGCATCGACTTATCGAACTTATCAAAGAGTAAGGTCGTTGCGTCGGTCAGCTTCTCGGCGGCCACGAGCGCGGCTTCTTTCTTGTCGAATTCGAAACCTCGGCGATCGTCCAACGTGGTGATCGTGTAGACGATTTTGTAAAACTTCAATTCGGGTGTGTTGCACTTGTCGGTGATCAGTTCGTTGAACTTTCGGCCGACTACGTCCGTAACGACCACCAATGCGGCGGCATTCTCATATTCGGCTTTCACCAACTGCTCGGCGCGTGTGCAGCTGTCGGCCAGCACGAGGTAGGAGAAACGATTTCCGACCTTATGGCCTTCTTCATTGACCTTTTCGACGTTGGTCTTACATTCGTAGTATTTCATTGTAGTGTTTCTTTTTGTGGTTCGGGGATTTCGATGTTGAGATATTGTGCGGAGTAATTGCGCAGGCGGTCGATGTAGGTTTCAAATTCTTGCGTCGTCATCGCGGCCGTCGAGTTGGGGAGTGTCACGACTTCGCCCGTTTTGTAGTTGATGATGTGTTCGCCGGCCACGTGCTGTTTGAAAAACTGGTGTACTTGTTCGCAGTTTGTGAACTCCCATCCCGCCTGCTGCAAGCCCATTAAAAGCATCGGGTAAACAATGCCCCAGAGAAATTTGTTTTGAGGTGTTGTCCTTCGGCGTTGCTTTCGCTGCACCGTGCAAACGTATTCTCCGACGGGCGAGGTTTCGAGGAAGAGCCGCAGTGGAACAAAGATTTGTTCGTCGTGTCGGTTGTATTGAGTTAATTCGAGGGTGTATCTGAACATTGGGGGAATTTATACTATACCTCAAGCGTTATTTCCAATCCGGGCTGTGCGATGTATGTTGCTATTCCCGTCTTAGATTCCACGAGACGCTTAAATTCTTTGGGGTCGGAATTATTGTCAGATAGGTGCAATAGTACAATCTCTTTTACCTTCGACAAATCCTGTTTGCGTATGGTGTGAAGCGTTGTGGCGATTTCCATGTGTGACGTTAGAAGACGTGATCGCATAGAAGACGGAACTTTGCCCGTGAGGATGTTTTCTTCAAGAACATTGTCGGAGTAGTTCGCTTCGATGAGTACGTGATCGAGACCTTGGATTTTATATGGGAAGGAAACACTGTCTGTGAGAAAGAGAAGTTTTCCCATTTCAGGATGACGAATTACAAAAGACTCGCAAGGCACATCGTGAAAAGCTTCCAATGTGAGCACTTCAAACTCTCCTCCTACGAGCATCCATTGTCGACGGGATGTTTCAACCAATAGTGGCTGTACATCTAAGTCTTGAGAATTGATCACGTTCAATGAGCAATGCACCGTTACTCCGGCGCGTGCCATGTCTGCCAGCCCTTTTGCGTGGTCTCCGTGCCGATGGCTCACCACGCATCCGACAATCCGTGAAAGATTGAAGGCTAAAGCTCGTTTGATTTCGAGAAACGTGATACCGGCTTCAATAATCAAGGTGCTGCCATCGTTCGCGGTGAGTAGATAACAGTTTCCTTTGGAGGACGATCCTAAAACTTGTAGTTTCATTGCCGAATAAACTAGTAATCGGGGGTTTCGTCCTCATCTACTCCCGTAGTGGAGATTGGAGAACAACTGTTGTGCGGTTCATCTTTTACTTCTACGTAGCTGTCTGCGTCAAGATCAATCGCCGTATCGGGTGAAGTAACCATCGCTTCTCGAGTAGCTTGTGCAGACGATTCCGCCGAAGATTCGTTGATCATCGCATCCTGCATCTCGATTGATAGATAACCGTATTTTGAAAGGAGACGTCGGATAACGGTTTTCAATGCCATGGTTTCAAAATTACCTTCCCAGCCCGTTCCCTTCCCGGTAGAAGTCTCTTGTGCTTTTTCGATAAGCTGTTCAACCGTTGTATCGCGACGTACGGAAGGCGAAAAACGTTTGGCGTAGGCGGCCACTTCATCGACACTCATGTAGAGTGTTTTGCTGAAACCATTGAGAAGTTCAAAGTGGGCGAAGTAGCCGATCACTCGTTCAGACGTCTTTTCGCCGTCGAACTTAATTTCACCGGTCAGTTTATTGACCCCTCGGAGTTCGCCTTCATAGACTACGTCCGCGTTGATTGTTCGGTATTGCCCCGTGCGCATCGCCATTTGAATGTAGCCTTTGTAGCCTACAACAAAAGTTGGAGTGGGAATCTTGACCCATTGCCCGTTGTTGTCTCGTTTGGAGTTGTTATAAACAACGATATAGGAGAATCCCAGCGCCTTGTTGATGGGCAATTTGAGAACCGCCGCTTTGAGTGCTTCTTGTATCACCAAACGCGGTTCACAAGTTTGTAAGGCTTGGTCTCCTGTATACACATCGATGATCGATGCCGTGAACGCATCTTTGTTTTCTTTGAGTGCGTTGTAAAATTGTTTCTGCACGCTGTCTGCTTCAAGCATCGTGCGTAATACTGCGACTTGGGTTGCCATTGTTTCTGGTTTTATTGGTTATTGCTTGGTGTTGTCGTCTTGTAGAGTGACAGTGAAATCTTCCGTTGTTACTCTCATCTCTATTGTTTGTGAGGGAATGCGCAAAAGATTGTTCACACTTTCTGCGTTGTCAACGAAGACGGGGGCTTGCACTTTGTAGTGTTCGCATAGGGTGCGAATGATGTCTAACCCTGCGTTGATTCGCGCTGCGCTGTTAAGCGTCGAGTTATAGGCGACTCCATTAACCGTAGCCTTGCACGTTTCTTTGGGCGTTCCGTCAATCAGATAGTCGAAAAGGCGGAACTTGACAATGCGGAACTTATCGTTGATCTTTCGTTCTGCAGCGGTAGCAAAGGCGCGCATGTACGTTGACAGCATATCCTCCTTACGCTCGATTTCTGCGTATTGCTGTGAAAGGTCTGATAACTCGGAACGCAACTCTTTGATGCGCTGATTCGTTTTCTCTACGCGTTCAAAGACGGAGAGCGATTCGAGCAACTCTTTCTGTTCACTACGCAGTTCCTCCAATCGTCGGTTGAAACTTTCGTTGTCCTCCGGTTGTTCCGTGTCGGGAAGCGCTTCAATGAGGAGACGGAGTTCAGAGATTTCAGCGTTCCCGTCGACGGCCTTTGCTATAGCGTCTTCCAACGGCGTGTCCGTTCGCTCTTTTGTTCTCAGAGACAAAAGCTCGGCATTGATTTCAATCATTCGCTCTTTTGCCTTGCGGGATTCTTCAAGGCGACGCTCCAAGTCTTCGCGTCGTCCCTTCAAATCTTTTCCTCTCTTTTGGTTTTCTTCCAAACGCTTGGCTTTGTCGATGTTGAATTTCTCCAGCAGTTCCACACGCTTTGCTTCAATTTGGTGTGGTTCAAACGGTCTGTCGCAACATGGGCATCTAAAGTCCTCGGCCGTCGCATTAAAAGTTTCGGCCTTAATGGATCTCCACTCTTCTATCAGTCTTTCTCGTTCTTTGGAAGAACTTTTGATTTGAGCTTCTATCTCTGCCACGAGATTGGCGATAGGCTGTATTTTGGAGAACTCCGCATTTAGTTTGCCGGTAGCTTCCGCTCTTTCCGTCGCTGTTTGATTGTACTCCGTTGTGACCTGCGCTCTGATTTGTGCGAGAAGTGTTTCCAACTTAGCGGAAAGTCGTCTACGTTCTTCCGATTCGGGACTGCTGCCCAGCCCTCGCAAGAGTTTCCCTTGTTCCGATTCGTTCCTATCCAACATGGCACGAACCTCTTTTTCGTCCTTGTCTATTTCGGGGATCGAGCGTTTCAGTTCGTCAATACGCGTCGGTATGCTGTCGATGGGCGCTTTCAATGCTTTCTTTTTCGCGAGAATTGAAGAGCGCGCTGCATCAAGGTTTTCGTCTTTGAACGCTTCAAAGACCTGCTCCGCATCGTTTGCCGGTGCAATGGTGTTGAGCTCTTCTCTTACATCTTCGGGTGAGAGGTCTACAATCGAGAAAAGAAGTTTGCGTTGCTCTTCCCATTTCTGCTCGGCGAAGTGTCCGGGAGCAGTAATCGAACGGAAAATGGACTCGGGGCAAAGCTCATCGATTGCTTTCTTCCAAGCGCTTGCGGTCAATGGCTGTTCGTTCATGCGAAACTCTTCGGTGTGCCCGGCAAGAGTTGGCTCAACAGCGCCACGTGTCTTTTTCCACTTCTCCTTGTATGTTCTTTCCAACAGAACCGTATGTCCGTCGACGTCGATACTCGCTTTTACTTGTACGTCCTTGTGTTTGACTTCGTCCCCGTTAGCGTCCAACGGTTTCAAATCAAACTTGCTGTTCCCGTCGTGATCTTTTCCAAAGAGCAGCCATGTAAACGCATCGAAAATCGAAGTCTTACCGGTGCCGTTCCTTCCGGAGATGACCGTGTGAGAACCAAAGTCAACAGACAAAGATTCTACACCCTTGAAGTTACTGAGGGTAAGATTTTGCAGTTTGATAAGTGACATGTTCTATTTGTTTTTATGGGTGATGGTTTTTAGTTTCCGGTGTCGCAGGGCTTCAAACTCTCGCATCACGTCTTGGTGATCTTTGCGTTCGCGTATCGCGATGCGGAAAAGCAGTGCGTTGAAGTTGGCGAGGTGGGCAAGGAGGGCGGAAAATTCGCCGTTTGTCATTTATATGTAGTATATGGGTTGTGGGCAGCAGCGGTCGGAGTAGTCGTTCACTTGCTCGGCGCGAAGACAGCGGCTCTCTTCCTCAAATGCTTCCCGTGCGATCAGTGCTTCTGTGGCTCTTTCGTGCAGGCCGACCAAATAGCGATACAGCTTCATCGCTTCGTCATGGCCGGCAAAGAGCCGCCCTTCGTCGAGTGCTTCGTTCTCGTCGGGCGTATCGCCGTAGAGAAGAAACGGATCGCGGGCAAGTTCCGCAGGGGGCGTGTGCAACGCGTCCTCGATGTCCTCCTCGAGAATTTCGATCACTGCGGAGATTTCGTCCGAGGTGCCGTGTTTGATGTCGTCTTCCACAAGTTTGTCGCGGTCGTATTCGAAATACATGGTGTGTGGTTTTATGAGGTTATCGGCCGAACTTCGATGCTTCGGGGGTCAGCGGTTGAACATATACCGACGCTCCGACGAAAGCCTCTTCGGCCGTTCTGACGATTCGCTCGATGGTGTCCTTTGCTGTTCCCGCCGGTACGCGGAAGTAAATGCGCGCCGAACCGTCGTGTTTCTGAATGCTCGATCGAATGAACCACGCGTGCCGGTCGGTACTGAAACGTTTAATGAACGCCGTGCGCGTTGCGAGCTTCGGAGCGGGGACGACGACAAGAGCGTGCGTGAGTGATTGTTTTTGAACGGCTACGTCTGGGAATATCATAGTGTGGAGTTTTTATCGGCGTGTAGGGCGAACAAGCGCTTCGCCTGTTTTACGTCGGTGACAATCTTTCGCCCTCTTTGCTTCACCGCCGGGGCGAGAAATGTCTGTTTGTATTTCAATGCCGTAATCTTTGAGCACCCGAACAAATCGGCGATACCCTGCAGCCCGAACACCTGCTCACTCGCTTCCTCCTCTCGTCGGTCGCGTGCTTCGAGGGCTTTCTCCACGGCATTCTTCACGAGGGCTTCCAGATCTTTGGGGCTTACGATGATGACGGGTTCCATATCGGGATGAGTTTTTATAATCGTGTTATCGTGATCCAGCGTTTCGTGTTGTCGACGCTGGCGAATACCGGGAGGTCTTCGAAGATGCGCAAAAAATTGACGGATGCTCGTGCGCTCTCGGTGGCTTTGGGGGTCGGGAGGATAAAACGGATCGTCCTCCCTTTGCCGACGCTGCGAATGACGTCGCGGCTGATCTTTTCAAGCTCCACGCACTCGTCGGGATTGGCGAATGCTTGTGCGAGCTTCTTTTTGTCTACTTTCTTCATTCACTTTCACATGTTAGTGACCACGGGCGGATTCGAACCGCCGAGGGAGAGTGAGAATTGAACGAGTTGCCTACCTATTTACAAGATGTGCCGCTCTCCCTTTCCGTGTGAAAATGCAATGCTTTGCACTCTCCGTGGCCGTGTGGCTGTGTCTACTCTCACGAGCGGGCAACAGCCGGGATAGTATGGAATCGAAAAATACTTTGTGGCACGTCGGGGAATCGAACCCCGAGGCGAAGGTGGAACTGGCAGCATACGATTATCGCCGTGGCCTTTCGTGCCGTGTCCGCGTGCGTTGTCACAACGTGGCGCGGGAAAATTCAACTCTAATTCTAATGAACAAAAAATCGCGGCGAGCGGTGGAGTCGAACCACCGAGGGCAGCAATGAAAGTCAGTCAAAAGTAACCGCCTACACAACCGGTGCTCGCCATTCCCGCGCGGCATCATCGCGACGTGGCGCGGGGAAGCATTCAAATGGTGAGATGAAAAAAACGTGTGGGGCGCGCCGCCTGTGGCTACTAACTTCTTTACGATTCAATTTATATCTAACTCAATTCGGCGGCGCGCTATGTCGTTACAGCTTCGAGGGATTCACATACGCGGGGATGTCCTTCCCTCTCTCAATCTGTTTGTCGATGTAGATTCGAAAGGCTTCCTCCACGTTCGCATCGTCAAAAGCGCCGAGCAGCTCCCCGAGGAAGTCGATTTCTTTGTTCTCTTCCACGCTGTTGACGATGTCCTCAATTTCGAGCGTGGCGTTCAGTTGTATTGTATTCATGTCTTCTTATTGTTTTAGGTGTAGTGGTGGGTGCTGTCTGCACTCATAACTTATCAGCGTCTACGAAATCGGGGAGTTTGTTTCGGGGTTGTAATCCGAAGTATTCGCGTAAAGCAGAGTTTACATTGTGGGCGTCAAACCTCTCGAGAATGGCAAGGAGGGTGCGCGCTTCTTCGAAGTAGTACACACAACCGAGAACTTCCGTCACTCGTTCGTTTTTTATCTTCGAAGTATTCGCGCAAAGCGGCGTTTACATTCTTGGGGGTAAATCTCTCGAGAAGTTCAAGGAGAACGTCTCCTTCTTCACTGTAGGAAACGTCGTCGAGAAGGTCTACGATATCCACCTGTGCGGAAAGTTCGTATGTAGCCATAACGTCTTATTGTTTTAGGTGTAAAAAGTGGCGCGCCGCCCGAAGTAACAAGCTCTCATTTCTTACTCTTACCAATCCCAAGAGCGGCGCGCCGTGTGTGTTATTCGTCTTCGGTGTTCGCGTTCCCTCTTATGTAGGCGAAGAACTTCAAGACAGAAGTAGGGAATACTTTATCTGAGTTACCCACGTATAAGAAGAAAACACTCAATAAAAACGCAACTACTCCCGTGACTTTCAAAGCCAATTTCACAAACCAAGGATCACCTCTCATTTCGATGAAAAAGTAGAGTATTCCTAAGGCGAATAAAACCGTAGTGAAGAGAAAGAACGCCCAGCGGGCGAAGGTGTCGAGTAGCTGTTTCATTGTAATTCCTCTTTGTAGGTTGGATACAGTTTTACGAGAGCGTTGTACATTTGGGAGTCGCGGAAATTCTCCACTCCGTTGATAACCTTCCAAATTCGGCCGCGTAAAACACCTTCGTGATAACGAATAGAAACAGGCTCGGCAAAATTCTTGAAACCTGACAAAAGGTTGAAATGTCGTTTCACCTCATGCAAAAAGTTGTTGACTTGTAGGCGCTTGGGGGCACACACAAACTCGTGAATAGCAGAAGGAAGTCCCACATACACCGCAAGCGTATCCAATACGCGTTGCCGCTCGTTTTTCGAAAGTTCGACCCAGCCCTTGTATTCTTCGAGGTCTTGTTTCGTCTTGCGATCCAGGGGAGCGTCGTTCTCGTTGTCGACCTCGTCGGACTGCTCGTCTTCACTGTCGCCTTCTTCCACTGCGTCGGGCTCATCGGTCGCTCCGTTCTCTTCATTCTTGGCGGTCGGGGTGAACGTGAACGCCCATTTTTTAATGCAAAAGTCCGAAGGCTTCGGAGACACACTTTCTACTATCTTACCTTCAAAGCGAATCGCAGCGGCGTTCTCTTCGTCGTCAAACAGCTCGCGGAAATAAGCGATGATATATTCCAAGCGACGCAAGTAGTAGTGGTAGAAGTGTCCGCCCACGTTATTGCCGTTCGCGCTCAACTTCAAAACGATTTCGGCCGCTTGGTCGGCCAAGTCTTCGTATTCGTTCGCCTTAATCTCGTCATCCGTATCGAAGAGTAGAATATCAAGGTCTTCCTGTATCGCTTCGAAGCGGTAACAAGCCTTCGTAAATCGGTTGACTAGTGTTTTATGGTTCATTGTCTGTCGGTTATTGTTGTGCCGGTGCGTGGGGGAGCGCGTCCCCCACACAGCGCGGCGTTTAGAGTACTTGGTAAATCAATGTCTTTGCGAACTTAAATCCGTATTGTACGCGTCTGATTCTTTCCTCGGCGGCTCTGAATTTCTGCTCTTTGATAAGCACATTCAGAGGATAAGCGACCAGCGCAACGCGGCGGTTGTACATTATTCGGAGATAGAGGCGGAGGGTTATGTTCTTAACCCCTTCGATGCGGTTTGACATTTCGCGGTATTCGGGCCACCCTTTTTCTACGTTCTTCGCTTCTTCCCTTATCTCCCCCTCGCTCATCTTTCCGAGTTCGAACGCGATTTGTATATTCTCTACTGCGATGATGTAGTTCTCGAGGTCTTCCAAATGCTTTGCTACGAGTGCTGTATTTTCTTCTAGCGTATCGTCCGCCATCATTTTGTAGATGCCGAAGAGCGCGTCGTCTGTCGGCCGCTGTGCGATGTGGTAACTTGTTATGAGTTCGACGGGAATCGAATCGCGGTCGAAAGATGAGAATGTGTCGCACGCTTCGTTGTTTCTGCTGAGCGTCTTCTGTACGAGTTTCTTAATCATCTTGTCCATCTTCTTTCTTTTTGAATGCTTGTTTTTCCGCGTTTCCCTTTGTTGTGTGGAGAAAAGTGCGGATATTTGCGTTATTCTTTGCCTTGTCATTGCTTTATAATCAAGCGGTTGACTATCGGCGGCGTAACTTACTTACGTTTACAGGTGCAAAGATAGATTGTTTTTTAATATCGACCTAATTTTCGATAGAATATTTTCTGGCGAAGGTCGGTTTTTAACACTTGGAGGTATGATTGACTCTGAAAACTCCCTTGATAGTCCTATAAAAGTTAGAGTTCTCGCTCTTGTAGATCACTTCAGTAATAGAAATAAAAAGGCGTTCGAGCAGCAGGTAGGTCTTGGAAATGGCTTCGTCAACAACATTAAAAAGACGATTCGTACTGATTCTGTAGTAAGGATTCTATCTGCATTTCCCGAAGTTAGACGCGACTGGCTTTTGTTCGGCGAAGGCGAAATGCTCAGCACTGAAGGGAGCAGCACAGCACTTGCCGCCGTTGTACCACAAGACGAAAAGGGACTTAACGACGACAACGCCATAAAGTGGTATTACGAACTCGACGCATCGGCAGGTGATAGCCTTTTCGATAACAACGAGATGATGGCTCCGTTCCGATACATTCAAGTCCCTGGCTTTGAACGCTGCATCGGGCTCAACCTTACGGGCAACTCAATGCTCAACACCGCGCAAAGCGGAGATATAGTAGTTGTACATCCCCGAGAGGTGCAAACCATCATCAACGGCGAAATATATCTTGTGGTCACACGAGATTCACAGCGAATGGTGAAGCGGCTTGTTACAAGCGGATACACCGAAGATGCGATTATTACCTGCATTTCCGACAACCCCGACAAAACCCTATACGCCGATATGAAGATACAGGCAAGCCTTGTTCATAAGATATTCCGCGTCGCTGGGTTCGTATCAATAAAAAGAATGGCATAAAAGAAAAACACGATGAGAACACTTATCTTTGCAATACTCCTGCTCTTCTCCTTCATTCTCGTAGGATGCAAGAAAAAAGACAACCGTCCACCGCTCGTTCGAGCTAATGAACTACTGCGAAAGAATCATTTGCCAGAGGTTTCTAAAATAGACAGTGTGTTCGGGTATGAGGATGAGCGCGACGCTACGAATATGGCAGACGTTGCGGCCTTTTTACGAGACAGTCTTTTAAGAATTTCATATCAGCGTGAGCTTACCCAAGACGAGAATCAAGAGTTGGAAGAATGGACTGCTATAAGTAATGGGCTTCAAAAACAAGCACGAAAGTTCCTGGACGAACACATTAGAAATAACGACAAAGAAGAATTCATCGGCTATGATTTTTTAGTCATAGACCCGCCCGCAAACTTGAAAACTCTCTACTTTATAGACAAGGACTTCACAAAAGTAGAGTATGCTAAAAAGTTTATCAATCGGAGAAGATTCTAATAGTCTGCGAAGATGCGCGGCGTTTATCGCGTTCACCTAATGATGGGGCGTAAATAAGAACTCATATATTGAGTCATGAAACAAATTATATTTTCCATTCTCGCATCTTTGTTCCTTCTCTCCTTTGTAGGCTGTAAGAAAGACAATCGCCCCCCTCTTGTTCGAGTTAATGAACTATTGAGAAAGAAGCATTTGCCCGAAGCGCTGTTCATAGACAGTTTGTTCGGGTATGCGGATGTCGAGAAATCGATCCGATGGGGAGAAAAGACATCCTATCTTCGCGACAAGCTTCTTATCCTTTCGCGTCAACGCGAACTCACCACAAAAGAAAAAGACGAGTTAAGAGATTGGACTTCGATATCCTTGTCGATGTTCAAACAAGCAAAAAAAGAATTAAAAGAACACGAGAAGAATGGAGACAAACCGGAGTTTCTCGGCTATCAGTATTCAGAATCGGACTCTATGTCAGCAGAAACAACATATTACTTCATAGATAAGGACTTCGAGGAGGTAGAAATGTCAAAGAAGTATCTCGTCTTGCCATCCAAATAACAGTTGGCTCTATCGTGCGAAAACGCCACCGGCCGCAAACACTCTTTGAAGCATTCCTCCATTCTGTGCTCGATGAATAGAGCAAACACCTCTTTAACACCGAAACAATGTCAATAGAAAACATCGCTACAATCGCAACAGTCATCGGTACGTTCGTCGCCACGCTGGCGTCATTGTTCGGAGGACTCTCGTGGTTTGTGGCGCGAATGGATAAAAAGTTCGAAGCAGTCGACAAACGCTTCGAGAAGCAAGAAGAAAAGTTTGATCAGAAGTTAGACAAGCTCGAGCAGCGCGTCGATGCCAAACTTACCGACATCAAGAACGAAATCCAGCGCGTCGAGAAAGCCGCAGAAAGAGCAGATGCCACCCTCCGCACCGAATTGGCACGTCTCGCCGAAAAGGGAGAAGAAAGAGGACAGCAAACGCTACAACTCCGAGAAAAATTCAACCGCCTCGTCGCAATCCTCGAAAAAGCATTCCCCGAAATCATGTTCAACGACGTAACAATGAAAGCAAGTCCTCGCAAACTATCGCCCATCGGCGAAATGATCTACAAAGAGATAGACGGGGACACCTTCCTCAACGAGAACGAAATACGCCTTTTCCAATACATCGACGACATGAAACCACGCGTCGCACTCGATGTGGAAATGTACGCCTTCTCGGCCTGCCGCAGTCTTTCGGGCTTGCCCGTCTTCGATCGTTTGAAGGACTACATCTTCAACCGCGCAGACATCGACGGTGAAAACGGAAAAATTAGTTTGTCCATCGCCATCGTCTGCGAGGTATTAGCCATTCCCCTCCGCGATCGATACATGGCATCACGCGGAATTAAAGCACAACTGTAAGAAAGGGGCGGAGCATCATTGCCCCGTCCCTTAACTTTGAGCTTGCATTGTTAGCTTGCAACCTTTCGTCAGAGCTTGCATCATTAGCTTGCAACATTTCCGCCGAGCTTGCAACATTAGCTTGCACGATTTGCTCACCTCATATATAAGGCGAGCAAAACAGACTACACTTAGACACAACCCACCGGCTAAGCATTCTCATCCTACATAATTCATCGAAAAGCACACCGAAAAACAAGAAAGTGTGCGTAAAATCGCTCAATGCTTTCGCAATCACCTGAAAATCAAAGCGGTATTTATTCTCGGCCGAAA
>QWCT01001230.1_pt1 | contig 13577 bp, 3 predicted proteins | sample 1972681 | NCBI WGS metagenome assembly QWCT01 (sample SAMN09866701, study PRJNA288562) | Human oral metagenome isolate pre3_saliva, whole genome shotgun sequencing... | isolation source: mouth | host: Homo sapiens | place: USA: California | reverse complement strand
AAAAAGGAGCAACCACTTGTTCCTGCTCGTCTGTTCTCACTACAAACAAAGGTGAATCTCGACTATCAATTCACCAAACAGCTCGGTGCTTTCGTGTCATTAGGCTACGGACACACCCGCTACTACAAGCGAAACACGCTCTATAAAAACCAGTTTATTGGCGAAATAGGATTGAGCCTGTCTTACACCCGCAACAACCATGCCGACCACAAAGAGCTTAATTTGTTAGAAGATATATTGACCGACAGCACCAATAACGATATTTATGCCCTCCCACCTGTTAAGCGTCCGTGGGTAGCGGCAGCGCAAACAGCTATTATCAACGTAGGTGTTTTCAGCTGGAACCGCTTCCATAAGCACGCCGATTATAGCTATATCACCCTCAACTCGGTGTGGAAAAACTTGCGTTCGTTACCTGTTTGGGACAACGACCCCTTTCAAACGAACCTCTACATGCACCCTTATCACGGCAATACCTATTTCAATGCTGCCCGAAGCAATGGTATGTCGTTCTGGCAATCTTATCCTTATGCCCTTGGTGGTAGCTTGATGTGGGAATATTTTGGCGAAAACGAGCCTCCAGCTCTTAACGACTTGATCGCTACTTCGATGGGTGGAACCTGCTTAGGTGAGGTGACTTATCGCATATCGAGCATTCTTTTGAACGACAAGTCGAGAGGTTTCCGTCGTGTTTTGCGTGAGGCTGGAGCCTTTATTATCAACCCTGTGCGTGGAGTGAACCGCCTTGTGCGTGGCGAAAGCTGGAAAGTGAAACAAAAGAACTATCTATATCACGACATCAACCGCTTCCCTTTGAATTTCAGAGTTACTGTTGGTAACCGCTATCTTGCCGACGACAATGCTCTGTTTAGAGGCGAACACAACCCCTATGTCAATTTCTTCTTCGAATATGGCGACATCTTTAACGACAAAGAGAATAAGCCTTTCGACTATTTCGTGGCTGATGTAACAATGGGCTTCTCGAGCAATCAGCCTCGAATGAGTGGCGTTCACCTGCTCGGTCGCTTGTGGACTGCCCCCGTGGTGATGGGTAAAAAGATCGAAACGGAGTTCGGAGTGTATCAGCATTTCAACTACTACGACAGCTCTCCAGTGAAAGATGGCAGTAATATTACGCCTTACTTAATTTCGGAAGCCGTGGGTGTTGGACCTGGTATTGTGTATCGAATTAAAAACAATGGCAACCTTTCACGCCTTGAACAGCATGTTTATTCGAGTCTTATCCTACTTGGTGGAACCAAAAGCGACTACTATAATCAAGTGGCTCCTCGTGATTATAACATGGGAATGGGCTATAGTATTAAGGTAAGAACTATTCTCGATTTCCCTCGTTTGGTGCGCTTTACATTAAAAACCGACTTTTATCACATCTTCACCCTCAAGGGATATGAAGACAAAGACTTAACGGGCTTGAACCAATTGCATTTTAATGTGCAGGGCGATCGTAGTCATGCTGCCCTCTTAGTGGTGTCGCCTATGTTCTCATTCAAGCTCAAAGGCCCCGTTAGTGCCAATCTTTCTGGCTCGTTCTATCATCGTTACACCCGCTATAAATATCACGACAATGTGTGGGTAGGAACCTATGAGGTGAATGCGGGCATTTCTTGTAAGTTATAATAGGAACGCTATTGCCTGCTAAATGCAGTGCCGTTAGATATCAAAAGCATCGCTCTTTGTCGTTAAGAGCGGTGCTTTTATTTTGCCCTCTCTGCTCCCTTTGTTTTAAAGGGGCGAGCAAGGAACGAACGAGAGCAAGACGAAGAAGTGGAAGAGGGCGCACCCACGAGGAGAAATGTTGCCCTCAATGGCTCGTTTCTGCCTCACAAGGGCGTTACAAGAACCGAACGAAGCAATCTACACCCGATACAAAAGAGGGGCGTAGCGAGCAAAAAAAGTTTTTATTAGGAGAAGAAAAAGGGAAGAAAGGGGAGGCGGAAGAGAAGGGAAGAGGGGTGAAAGCGGGTTTTAAAGTGCGTGAAAAGGCAGTTTGAAGAGAGTGAAGACGAGTTTTTAAACGAGGGTTAAAGCACAGCAGGAAGGGCAAAAGAGCATTTTATACTGCACCAAGAAGAAATAAAAACAGAGCGAGAAGGAAAGCGCAAACAAGGGCGGAAACGGAGCTAAGTGAGGGCGATAGGTGAGAGAAGAAAACGAAAGGAAGGGGCAAGGCAAGTGAAAAAAGAAAAAGAACAGATGCGCCTTAGTGGCTACACCTGTTCTTTATGGTTTTGTGAAGTGATGTGTTCTTTTCGTTTATACCAAACATTCAAAGTCGAAAAGATGCCACACTAACCTCAGCGTGCTTGCCGTTTCTATTGGCTTAGGCGTGCAAACAGCACTGAGGTACTAATAAACAATCGTTTTATTTCTTCACCAATTTAATGGTTTTGTAGGTCTTTCCACCCTTCACAATTTGAAGAATGTAAAGTCCTTTAGCACCTGTTACACTCACGTTAGTCACCTCGCCAGCAGCAGTTGTTAGTAAGTTGCTTTGAACGAGCATGCCGTTTGCGTTCAACACATTAAGAGTATAGGTTCCACCTTCAGCAAAACGAAGGGTCACACTCTCTACAAATGGGTTAGGGAAGGCCTCGAAAGCAACACCGCTCTCTACCTCGTTAATACCAGTAGACGATGTAACCTCTACCAAGTTGTCTTTTGTTAGAGTTGTTTCGCCCCATTGGTTGCTTAGTGTTAGGGTAGCTCCCACCTTGCCCATGTTGCTATATTGCACGGTAGCAGTTTTGCCTTCAACAGTTGGGTTGTTAGCTCCTTCGAGCTTCCATGTGTAAGTTGTGGTGATGTTCAATGAGCCTTCGATACCAGGATTGCCCACTACTGAGTTGTCGGCAGATTCTTCTTTATAGAAAGCCTTAGAGGTATCTTCACCTCCACTATTAGCCATTACCACTAAATGAGCCTTGTGTTCTGCTCCACCTTTACCCAAGTTAGGGAAGATGTTGTCGCCTTCTTTGGTTTCAAAGGTGAAATATCCTTGCAAACCTTCAGGCACTTCGCTTTCTTTAAAGCCCTTCATAGCACGTTGAACTTCACTTTCTGATAGCTCTTTGTTCCATATTTGAACTTCATCAATCACGCCATTGAATCCACTCTTATATACACCACCGCCACCAATAAAGATGTCTGCAGTCTGATAAACTTGTACTTTAGTTCCTCTCATCTCTTCTCTTCTCTTAGAATTAACGAAAGCATTTTGAGCAACTTTCTTTCCATTGAGATACATTGTTTGAATGTTTCCCTCGTCATGGCATACTACAAGGTGGTTCCAAACACCTGGAGTGATGCTATAATCTGTACTAATCATATCGAAGTTAGGATCATCATGTCTTGTCCAACCCATGGTGTTGAACGAGATTTCGTTAGCTGGGTGCACCTTCTTTGTATAGTTATCGGTTACTTGTGGGCGTATTTGCACCCAAAGATCACCCCAGTTGTTGTGAGGCCAACCATCTTTAATGGTGTTCTTGCTAATGAGGTTGGTTCCTTGTTTATCGTGAGCCAACTTATTTGCCTTGAACCATAGAGCGTAAGAGTAGTTCTTTCCAACTTGAAGAGCAGCAGGAATTTGAAGCATCTTGGGGTCTTCGATAATCAAACCATGTGATGCATGTCCCTCTCCATCGTTGGTTGTAGCGGTGTAAGTAACGTCTTTTCCGCCTTCAACGCTTGTTTTATCGGCTGTGATGTCGGTAATTTGAGGTGCAGCACCTGTGCTTTGAGGACTCACTTGAATGATACCTCTAATGGTTGTTGCCTTTCCTTTGTTGTCGGTTATAGTGAGGTCGTAAAGTCCTTCCTCGTCTAATTCAAGGTCAAACGCCTTTGCATTTTGTACAACTTTCACGGTTCTCTGTGTCGAAGCTTGCACCACTTTCCACTCTTTTGCATTGGGGTGCAACTCATCTTCAAAGCGAACGTTGAATGTTTCGTTAGCCTTTATAACAGGACGACTAAGCACTACGTTGTCGTTGGTGTCGTTATAGTCGGCAGTTTGGAAGTCTGTCCATGTTGGTTGCGACTTAGTTACGCCATCAGGAGCAACAGCACGCACACCGAAACGAACCTTTCTGTTGGTGATTCCGTTAACAAGTGGAGCGTCGATAACGTATGCTGCCCATGAAGGAGTGGCGGTTAACACTTGCTCTGGCTCGCCTTCTGCTTGATAAAGAATTTCATAATACCAAGTATCTACTTCTTCATTGTAGGTCTTTGTTTCGCCTGTTTCGTTCTTACTTGCATATCTTATCTTGAAATCAATGTTCTTTGCTCTACCTCTAATGATGTCAAATTCCTTTATTTCAGGTTGAACTGGGTGGAATTGTGTTTGAGGATTGCGCACTGCAAGCTCACCAATATGAAGGTTATAGTCGTCTGTTGTGCCTTTCACCACAACACCAATCATAGCAATTTTACTGCTTGAAGTGATGCCCAATTGGCTTAATTCAGCTTCAAAAGTGCTCCATTCGCCTTGTGTTGTTGCGTTTGGAATATCTATTTCCTTATAAGTTTTAAGGTCATTGCTCAACGCAACAAATAGTTTAGCATGGCTTTCGGTGCCGTTCATCACCTTGTATATAAGCGAAATCTTATCTTTTCCGTCTACAGGCAACAAGGTTTTAAAGAGTTTTACACGTGAGAAAGCAGTTTGTCCGTGTAGACTTAAGCAAGAACCTCCAAAGTAAGCGTCGTCGAAAGTGAGGTCGGCTTTCACCAAAGAAGAGTAGTTGCTGGCGTCAACTTGGTCGTTTTCGCCTGTAATCCACCATCTCCAAGTAGGCATAAAGTCTTGTGTTCCGAGGTTATACCACTTGTGATCGAAGGTTACCTTACCCTCGTTGCGGAACGAAAGACCATTACCTAAGTTGAAACGGCTCACAAATGGCATTTCGTTAATGGTTGATTTGGCGGTAATGAAGGCTGCCAATCCATGGAAATTAGCCAACTCTGCATTAGCAAGAGATGTACCATTACCCACGTTTGGACGATAAGCTGGGTTGCGATTTCCACCACTAAAGATCAATTCTTGTTTCTTTAAGTAAGTGTTTTGTATAGCAATGTCGCTTGTTCCGTTGTCGGTTGCACTCTGATGGATAAGACTTTGAGAGTGAGCTCCCCAAAAACCAATCGAAATTTTATGCTTTAAAAGATCTTTCCAATTAACATTTTTAACGCCACGAGCTTGAATATCGAAGCCAGCATAATAGTCGTAGCTATTGCGTTCGAGCTCTCCTGCTGTGCGAACAGACTTTGCTAAGGTTCTTTCACTCCAACCATAGTTAGCAAACATCATATCAGTTACCTCACGACCCTTACGTCCAAACATTCTTTTGTTATGGTCTCCGAGTCCTTGGTCAAAGTTTTTGCTACCCGATTCGTTGGTTCCATCGTACCAATATAATTGGAATTCCCAACCAATCTCTTTGGCTTTTTTATGACATTCTTCAAAAAATGCCATAAGTTGAGTCATAACTCCACCACTTGTGTAGAACTCTGAGTTCACACCAAGGCCGTCGATGCCATAGTATTTCATCAACTTTACAAGCTTTTCTGCATTCTTAAAGCGATTACGATTATCCATATCGGTAATCTTGAAAAGCACTTTTGAGTTGATTTTGGGTGCAATTGGATTTAAAACAACGTATTCTGACTCGGGAACACTCATCAAACAGCCCACTTTAACGCCGTTTTTATGAGCCACATCGCTCACGCCTGCACTTAAACGGAGCCATGGTGCAGTCCAGTTTCCATGAATATCCACATACGACCAAAGGCTAAAATTGTCGCCTTCGAAGCAATATCGGGGTAAACCTTTCCATGTAGATGTAGGCTCATCGAGTGGAACCCATAGACACATCTTGCGCTTTTCGTCTACAGTTGCATCTACTTTGTAATCACCTTCCTTTATTCTTGTGCGAGGTCTTACACGTGAAATAAAGAATTCATCGTCCATTCTTGACACTCCATTCAATTGCTTTCCGGGAGCCCAAGCATCGAAATCTTTGGGTAGATCAGCATATTTCGCATCCTTAATGTCGAGCGGATGGGTTGGAGTTCGCTGTGCAAAGGTTGTTGCGCAGGTTAATAATCCACATGCTAATAGTAAGTTTTTTTTCATAATGAGATTATAAATGTAATTTAGTTTTGATAAAAGTCGTTATCATTAATCATTAGAGTAGTTATCTAAACATATCTTTTTGTGTTATTAGCGTTGTTGCGTTGTTCTATAAAATCAATGTTGGTTGGTTTTAAAAGGGAAGTAGCAACTATCGTTTTCGCCTTTGTTGATAGTTAGATAAAAAGAAAAATGTTGGTAAGAGCCATTGTTTAGCCCCTACCAACACCTTTTATTGCAGTATTATTTCTTTACTAATTTGATGGTTTTGTAGGTCTTTCCGTCCTTCACGATTTGAAGAATGTAAAGTCCTTTAGCACCTGTTACGCTCACGTTAGTAACTTCTCCAGCAGCAGTTGTTAGCAAGTTGCTTTGAACAAGTACGCCATTTGCGTTCAACACGTTAAGAGTATAGGTTCCACCTTCAGCAAAACGAAGGTTTACACTCTCTACAAATGGGTTAGGGAATGCCTCGAAAGCAACACCATTTTCAACGCCGTTGATACCTGTAGAAGCTGTTACTTCAACCAATTCAGCCTTAGTTAGGGTTGCTTCTCCCCAGCGATTGCTTAGTGTTAGGGTTGCACCTACCTTGCCAGCGTTAGTATATGTAACGGTTGCAGTGGTGTTATTAACACTTGGAGTGGTTGCTCCTTCGAGTGTCCATGTGTATGTTGGAGTTACTTCGAGTGTGCCTTCGATACCTGGATAGCCAAGAACATTGTTGTCTGAGTGTTGTGTTTCGTAGCTTGCAGTTGAGGTATTTTCACCACCACTACCAACAAGTTGAACTAAACTACCTGTCTTGTCTGCTCCGCCTTTACCCAAGTTAGGGAAGGTTCCGTCTGCATTCATAGTTTCAAAGGTGAAATATCCTTGCAAACCTTCGGGTACTTGGCCTTCTTTATAGCCTTGCATTGCACGTTGAACTTCCTCTGCTGTAAGTGGTTTGTTCCATATTTGGATTTCATCTACACTACCATTGAAGCCGCTCTTGTATACACCACCGCCACCAATAAAGATGTCTGCAGGTTCTGAAGCCTTAATTCTATTATCGCCTCTTGTTTCTCTTCGTTTAGAAGAAGGTTGATAACCTGAACCCACTTTCATACCATTTACATACATTTCGTGTAGTCCGTTATCATGATGAGTGATGGCTAAGTGATACCAAACGCCTATTGACATTGGGTGATCTTTTGTCATTACAGATGAGTTTGGATTGTTGTGATCTTCCCAACCCATTGTGTTAAATGCCACTTCGTTAGCCATATGGTCTTTCCATTGTGGACGAATTTGAACCCAAAGGTCTCCCCAGTTGTTGTGAGGCCAGCCGTCTTTGATGGTGTTTTTGCTGATAAGGTTGGTTCCGTCCTTATCATGTGCAAACTTATCTGCCTTCACCCAAAGAGCATAAGTGTAGCTATTGCCCTTTTGAAGCTCTGCAGGCATCTTGAACATGTTAGGGTCTGTGATTACTAAACCACGAGAAACACGGCCTGAACCTTCTGTTGCAGTTGCAGAATAAGTTACATCTTTGCCTGCCTCAACAGTTGTTTTGTCTGCTGTGATGTTGGTAATTTGAGGCACTGCACCTGTAGTTGTTGGTGTAATTTGCACCTTACCGCAAGTAATGTGTTTTTGACCTTTAGCATCAGTAAGCACAAGATCGTAAGTACCTACATCGTCTAACTTAGTTGTTATGCTTGTTGCATTGCTTGTACTATATACCACATTGCCTGTTGCAGAATTGAGAAGTTTCCACTCTTTTGCTGCATCTATAAGGTAATCTTCAAATTTTAAAGTGAATGTTTCGCCTGGTTTCACTACAGCTTTATCAATAACAACATCTGTTTTGGGTGAATCATAAGGAATAGTCTTAAATTCTGTCCAGTTGATGTCGCTCTTTGTCTTACCATCTGCAGCGACTGCACGAACGCCGAAGCGTGCTTCTCTTTCGCCTTCTTTAGCGATTGGCGCATCAACAACATAGGCAGCCCATGATGTTGTGGCTGTTAATAGCATTTCGTTTTGACCCTTTTGTTGGTAATAAATTTCGTAATACCAAGTGTCTACATCTTCGTTATAATACTTTTTACCATTAGTTTCGGGCTTACTTGCATAACGAAGTTTGAAATCTACAGTGTTATATTGACCTCTGATGATTTCTGTTTCTTCAATCTTAGGTTGCAATGGGTTGTGAGTTGTTTGTGGGTTGCGCACTGCAAGTTCTCCTATATGAAGGTCATAGTTCTCTGGTGTGTTCTCTACCACAAGACCAATCATTGCAATTTGACTGCTTGAATTGATGCCTAATGCACTTAATTCCTTTTCGAAAGTAGTCCATTCGCCTGCTTTAGGAGCGTTAGGAAGAGCTATTTCTTTATAATCTGTTACATTATCTTTAAGACTTACAAAGACTTTAGCCTTGCTTTCTGTGCCGTTCATCACCTTGTATGTAAGCGAAATTTTGTCTTTTCCGTCTACTGGCAATAAGGTTTTAAAGAGTTTTACACGTGAGAATTCTGTTTTTCCGTGTAGGCTTAAGCATGAACCACCAAAGTAAGCGTCTTCAAAAATAAGGTCGGCTTTAACAAGGTCGTTAACAATTAGCTCGCCAACTTGGTCGTTATTATTGGTAATCCACCATCTCCAAGTAGGCATAAAGTCTTGAGTGTTGAGGTTATACCACTTGTGGTTGAATGTAACCTTACCCTCGTTGCGGAATGAAAGACCATTACCTAAGTTGAAACGGGTAACGAATGGCAATTCGTTGATAGTTGATTTAGCTGTTAAGAAAGTTGCCAAACCATGGAAAGTTTTAAGACTTGCATTGGCAAGTGTTGAGTTTGTATTGATTTCAGGGCACACTGCTGGGTTACGATAACCACCACTAAAAATCAATTCTTGCTTGAGCAAGTATGCCTTTTGGATAGCAATATCGCTTGTTCCGTTGTCGGTTGCACTCTGATGGATAAGACTTTGAGAGTGAGCACCCCAGAAACCTATAGATATTTTGCGGTTCTTTAAAGAACGCCAGTTGCCATTTTTCAATGCACGACCTTGAATGTCGAAGCCTGCATAATAGTCGTAACTGCTTCTTTCAAGGCTTTCTGCGGTACGTTCTGATGCAGCTAAGAGCCCATCATACCAGTTATAGTTAGCAAACATCATGTCTGAAACCTCATTACCTTTGCTTCCAAACAATCTGCTATTGTGCGAACCAAGTCCTCTATCATTGGTTACAGCACCGCTATCATTGGTTAAGTCGTACCAATGTAATTGGAATTCCCAATCAATTTCTTTTGCTTTTTTGTGACATTCTGCAAAGAAGTCGATAAGAGTATTCATGTCTCTTTGAGAAGAAGTGAACTCTGAATTGACTCCAAGACCATCAATTCCATAATACTTCATCAACTTTACAAGCTTTAAAGAGTTTCTAAAGTGGCCTTGACCATCTTTTTCTGTAAGCTTTTTAAGTACAAGTGAGTGGTTTGATGACCCCCAACCACCAAGCACAATTCTTGCTAACCAGGGGATACTCATCACACATCCTACCTTAACACCATTCTTATGGGCTACGTCTGACAGGCCTGCTGAAACACGCATCCATGGCGCTGTCCAGTTACCATGAATGTCGATGTAAGACCAAAGACTAAAGTTATCACCCTCGAAGCAATAACGTGGGAGGGCTTTCCATTTAGAAGTGGGATCGTCGAGAGGTACCCAAAGACACATTTTGCGCTTTGGATCAGCTTCAGAATTAGCCTGATAATCAAAATCTGTGATTCGTTTACGAGGCTTTACACGTGAGATAAAGAACTCATCGTCCATTCTTGTTACTCCTTCGGGCTGTGTACCTGGAGTCCAACGGTCGAAATAATAAGATAATTGGTCGTAATTTGCGTCCTTAATATCCAATGGATGGGTGGGTGTGCGCTGTGCATTTGCGAGCGTACACGACATCAAGGCGCAAGCCAATAAAGTAATTTTATTCATAATCGGTTAATGAATTAAATTGTTAGTAATAATATATATCTTACGACTCTCTACAGCATCACTTTGCTTGTGTTGACCCTTTCTGCAAGGGCTATTGTATTGAATCGTTTATTTTTTGCAGGGTTAGCTGTGTAAAAGCTGCCTTATTAATGTATAAAATGATAGTAGTTAGATGGTAATAGGGGTGTAGTTTGCTGATAAAAAGATAAAAAATGGAAGCTACCCCTATATATAAATAGGTGTAACTTCCATCTCTTTCTGTATATTATGCTTTAACTACTTCTTCTGATGCACGTCTTTTTCCTTTTTGCTTACCAAGTGTTAGGAAGGCAATAGGTGCTGCAACGAAGATTGATGATAGGGTACCAACGATAACACCGAGACTCATTGCGAATGAGAAACTGCGAATGCTTTCGCCACCTAAGAAGAAGATACACAACAACACAATTAAGGTTGAAGTTGATGTGTTGATGGTTCTGGTTAGGGTTTGGTTGATACTGTCGTTGAACAATGTCTTGAAATCTTGCTTTTGGTGTAGTTGCATGTTCTCACGAATACGGTCGAAGACTACCACCTTGTCGTTGATTGAGTAACCAATAACGGTTAGGATGGCTCCGATGAAGGTTTGGTCGATTTCGAGTGAGAATGGCATCCAACCCCAACATAGGCTATATACGCCTAATACGATGATGGTGTCTACCGCAAGCGCAATGGTTGAACCAATTGAGAACGCCATGTTGCGGAAACGAATGAGAATGTAGATGAAGATTGCGAACAATGCAAGAACTACACTTAGGATGGCTCCGTGGGTGATATCTTTAGCCACTGAAGGTCCTACTTTGGTACTGCTGATGATTGAACCGCCTTCTCTAATATCTGGATTCTTGAATGATTCAACGTTTGGTTGAGATACAAATCCACCTTTCTTTAATGCGTTGTATAAGATTGTTTCAGCCTCGTCGTCTACTGTTGGACTGTTAGATTCGATCTTATAGTTGGTTGAAATTCTTATAGTTTTGTGGTCGGTACCCAACGCAAGTGCACTTGTGGTTGTGCCTGGGAATGCATTTGCAATGATTCCACGTATTTGTTCTGGCTCAACTGGGCGTTCGAAGGTGATAACATAGTTGCGTCCACCTGTGAAGTCGATACTTCTACTTAAACCTCTAACAGCAAAACTTACAACTGCTACAAGGATAATTACTCCTACTACGCTGAATGTTTTCTTATAGAAGTTCATGAAACCGATATGAGTGTTGGTCATTAGGTTTCTTGAAATACTTGTTGTGAAAGTAAGATTTAACCACTTTCCTTTGTTCATTCTGTTCTCGAATACAAGACGTGTCAAGTAAACTGCGGTGAAGAATGAACAGACAATACCAATAATCAATGTGGTAGCGAATCCTCTAATAGGTCCTGTTCCGAACACATAAAGAATGATACCTGTGATGATTGATGTGAAGTTGGAGTCGAAGATCGCTGAGAATGCGTTGCGATAACCTTCTGACATGGCCTGACGGGTATCTTTTCCGAGTGCTAACTCTTCTTTTGTACGTTCGTATATCAACACGTTTGCGTCTACAGCGGTACCAAGTGAGAGCACCATACCAGCAATTCCCGATAGCGTTAGAGCTGCTTGGAACGATGTTAAAATACCAAGTGTGAAGAATAAGTTAACCAACAATGCAAGGTTGGCCATCATACCTGGTGTGAAACCATACATCACTACCATGTAGATCATAAGAACAACGAAAGCAATACCGAATGAAACGATACCTTGTTGAATTGATTGTGCTCCAAGAGTTGGTCCTACTACTTCTTCTTGAACAATGCGAGCTGGTGCTGGCATACGTCCTGATTTAAGTGTATTAGCCAAGTCTTTGGTGTCTTCGATAGTGAAACTACCTGAAATTGATGATTGACCGCCATCGATTTCGCCATTAACACGAGGCGCAGAGTAAACAACTCCATCCAAAACAATGGCAATTGCCTTGCCTGTGTTGGCCTTTGTAAGAGCAGCCCAACGTCTTGCACCTTCGGTATTCATTGTCATTCCTACCTCAGGAGCGCCTGTTACGCTGTTAAATTGGTCTTTTGCGTCGGTAATAACATCACCTTCAAGTGGCGCTCTACCGTTAGCTGTGGTCACTTTAATTGCATATAAGCCGTAAACGTTCTTTGCTTTGATTCCATCTTCTGGCTTAGCACTCCACATTAGCTTCAAATCTGAAGGCAATACTTGTTTTGCTGTTGCTGAATAGATGGCTTTGTTGATTTCGGCTGTATCACGAACGCTTGCAAAACCTACAAGGGCAAGCGCACCGTTTCCTGTTGTTTGAAGCATTGAAAGCAATGGATGAGCACGCTTTGCTTCTGCTATCTTAGCCTCGTCTGTTACATTTAGCTTTGCATTGCCTTTGTTGTTAGGGTTCAACTCTAGCTTAGGTTCTGCTGCTTTAGCTACCTTTGCGGTGTCGGCAACGGCTGTTGTGTCGGCTGTTGTTTCACCATTTGCCAAGCGTTGGTCTAACTGTACAAGATAAGGAACTATCTCATCGGAATTGAATGTTTCCCAAAACTCAAGGTTTGCACTTCCTTGTAGAAGCTTACGAACACGCTCTGGCTCACGAATACCAGGCATTTCGACCATGATTCGGCCTTCTTGTCCTTCTAACTTTTGAATGTTTGGCTGTACAACACCAAACTTGTCGATACGTGTACGAACTACGTTGAAAGAGTTATCAATAGCATTTTTAACTTCTTCTCTCAACACTTTCTCTACCTCAGAGTCGCTACTATTAGGCGAAATCTTGCCTTGCAACTGTTGAGTTGCAAAGATTTCAGCTAAATGATGACCTGCTGCATACTTCTTAAAAGATTTAACAAACAACGAAATAAAATCGCCTTGGCTTGTTTCTTCTTCTTTCTTTGCTTCCTCCATAGCCTTCACAAAGAAAGCATCTGTTTTGTGGTCTGCAAGTGTTTCAAGAACATCTGGTACTGAAATCTCAAGAATTACGTTCATACCTCCTTTAAGGTCAAGACCTAATCCGATTTGAGTTTCTAAGCATTTCTGGTAAGAGTAGATGCCTAAATACTTAACAGAGTCTTTATAATCTTGCTGAGCAATAGGATCTTTTATTGCTTCTGCCTTGCTATCATAGTAACGAGTAGCAAACGAAAAAGACAAATAAAAGATGCTTGCAAGGGTCAATAAGACTGCTGTTACAATTACAATTCCTTTGTTTTGCATTTTGTTTTTATTATTTTGATTATTGTTTTTCTATTAGATAGATGTGCAAAGATACTATATTTTTATCATAAGTGAAAAAATATTTATAGTTTCTTGCTTTTTTTTTCTACCTTATTTGGTGCGCTCTAAATAGCAATAAATGGGATAATGGTCGCTTAGGTCGATGCTTGAGTC
>QWCT01003948.1_pt1 | contig 13596 bp, 10 predicted proteins | sample 1972681 | NCBI WGS metagenome assembly QWCT01 (sample SAMN09866701, study PRJNA288562) | Human oral metagenome isolate pre3_saliva, whole genome shotgun sequencing... | isolation source: mouth | host: Homo sapiens | place: USA: California | reverse complement strand
CTGACCGTCGAAGGCCTCTTCTGCGCCCGCTCTTCCTTCACATACGGCAAAGACAAACGCTCGTCTTATAAAGTGTTCGGCTACGGCGACACCGTCAACCGCCGCTGGATCGAGCCGCGCAAAGCCGAATGGAAACCCATAGGCTCAACCTTCAACAAAAACGACGAGATGCGTGCCGTCCTCTACCAAGCCTTCTGTACCGACGGCGTACCGAACACCACCGAAGGTCTGGTCAAACGCCTCAAAGAACGCGCCGGACGCTACGCGCCGAAAATGGTGCGCCACGACAAATAAGCCGTTTGACGGTTTCAAACATCAAAAAAGGTCGTCTGAAATATTTTCAGACGACCTTTGCCGTATTTCAAACCGTCAATCAGCGCGGATGAACCATATCGGCGGGGACGACCAGTTCGTCAAACTCTTCGCCTGTCAACAAGCCCAATTCGACGGCGGTTTCGCGCAGCGATTTGTCGTTTTTATAGGCGGTTTTGGCGACTTTGGCGGCGTTTTCGTAGCCGATTTTGCGGTTCAATGCGGTAACGAGCATCAGGGAATGGTGCAGGAAATAATCGATTTTTTCCGGTACGGGTTCGATGCCGACGGCGCAGTTTTCGTTGAAGCTGTTGCATGCGTCGCCCAACAGGCGGATGGATTGCAAAAGGTTGTAGGCGATAACGGGCATATAGACGTTCAGCTCGAAATTACCCGACGCGCCCGCCATGCCGATGGTGACGTCGTTGCCGAACACTTGGCAGCACACCATGGTCATCGCTTCGCATTGGGTCGGGTTGACTTTGCCCGGCATGATGGACGAACCTGGCTCGTTTTCGGGGATTTTGATTTCGCCCAAACCGCAGCGCGGGCCGCTTGCCAACCAGCGGATGTCGTTGGCGATTTTGTTCAGGCTCGCCGCCAGCGTTTTCAGTGCGCCCGAAGCGGCAACGGCGGCATCGCGTCCGCCCAAGGCTTCAAATTTGTTCGGCGCGCTGACAAACGGCAGGCCGGACAGTTCGGCGAGTTTGGCGGCGGCTTTTTCGGCGTATTCGGGATGGCTGTTCAAGCCCGTACCGACCGCCGTGCCGCCCAAGGCGAGTTCGTATAAACCTTTGAGTGCGTCGTTCAGACGGCCTAAGCCGTGGTCGAGTTGGGAAACGTAGCCGGAAAACTCTTGTCCCAAAGTCAGCGGCGTCGCGTCCTGCAAGTGGGTGCGGCCGATTTTGACGATGGGGGCGAATTCTTTGGCTTTTTTGTCCAATGTGTCGCGCAGGGCTTGGACGGCGGGGATGAGGTGGCGGTTGATTTCAATCGCGGCGGCGACGTGTATGGCGGTCGGGAACGCGTCGTTGGTCGATTGCGCGTGGTTCACATGGTCGTTGGGATGGACGGGCTGATACGCCGCCAAACCCGTACCGGCGATTTCGTTGGCGCGGTTCGCAAGCACTTCGTTCATGTTCATATTGGACTGCGTACCGGAGCCGGTCTGCCAAACCACTAAGGGGAACTGCCCGTCGAGCTTGCCGTTCAACACGTCGTCCGCCGCCTGCGTAATCAAATCCGCCTGTTCGGGCTTAATCCTGCCAAGGGAAACATTGGTGGCGGCTGCGGCTTTTTTCACCAGAGCCAAAGCATAAATCAACGGCTGCGGCAGGGTTTCGCCGCCGATTTTGAAATTATTGCGGCTGCGCTGGGTCTGCGCGCCCCAATAGGCTTCGGACGGGACTTCGACATTGCCCATGGTGTCGTGTTCGGTACGGGTGCTCATGCGTTTCTCCTGAATTAAATGATAATGCAAATAATTTGCAAGCGTATTATAGCGGGCAGGAGGTCGTCTGAAAAGCGGGGGAAGGAGGTTTGAAGTAAGCAGTTTCGGACGGCGTTTTGAAAGCTGAAAAGAAGAAACCGATTCACTTGGTGCTTCAGCACCTTAGAGAATCGTTCTCTTTGAGCTAAGGCGAGGCAACGCCGTACTGGTTTAAAGTTAATCCACTATAAAAAGGTCGTCTGAAACCTTATTGATAGGTTTTCAGACGACCTGTGTTTACTTTAAAAAATCAAGTAATCAGTTTGCCATTTGTTTTGCCTGAACTGCTGTCAGGGCGATGGTGAAGACGATGTCTTCTACCAATGCGCCGCGGGAGAGGTCGTTGACCGGTTTGCGCAAACCTTGTAACAGTGGGCCGACGCTCAGGACGTTGGCGCTGCGTTGTACGGCTTTGTAGGTGCAGTTGCCGGTGTTGAGGCTTGGGAAAATCAGGACGGTTGCCTGACCGGCGACGGTGCTTTCAGGGGCTTTGGTTTTGCCGATTTCAGGTACGGTAGCCGCATCGTATTGCAGTGGGCCGTCGATTTCCAAATCCGGGCGTTTTTCTTTCGCCAGTTTGGTCGCTTCAATCACGGCATCAACATCAGGGCCGCTGCCTGAGTTGATGGTGGAGTAGGAAATCATGGCAACTTTAGGCGGGATGCCGAAGGCTTTGGCGGTATCGGCGGATTGGATGGCGATATCGGCAAGCTGTTCGGGCGTCGGGTTCGGGTTGACCGCGCAGTCGCCGAAGACGAGGACTTGGTTGGGCAGCAGCATGAAGAATACGCTGGACACGAGGCTGGCGCCCGGTGCGGTTTTAATCAGTTGCAAAGCGGGGCGGATGGTGTTGGCGGTAGTATGAACGGCGCCGGATACCAAGCCGTCCACGTCGTTTTGCGCCATCATCATGGTGCCGAGGACGACGGTGTCTTGCAGTTGTTTGCGGGCATCTTCAGGGGTCAGACCTTTGGATTTGCGCAATTCGCACATCGGCTCGACGTATTGTTCGATCAATGTAGCGGGATCGACGATTTCCAAAGAGTCAGGCAGGTTGATGCTGCGTTCTTTGGCAACGGCTTCAACTTCTTCGCGTTTGGCAAGCAAGACGCAGCGGGCAATGCCTTTTTCGTGGCAGATGGCGGCTGCGGCGACGGTACGCGGTTCTGCACCTTCGGGCAGGACAATGCGCATATCGGCTTTTTGGGCAAAATCAATCAGGTTGTAACGGAATTGGGCGGGAGACAGGCGGGAGGCTTCGCGTTTTGCTAAAGCAGATACGTCTTTGAGCGCGCTGCTTGAACCGTAGAACGTCAGTCCGGTCAGGCGGGCAACTTCTTCGCCTACGGATGCTGCTGCGCCTTCAATGATGAAGCCTTCCAAAAGGCCCGGAGAGTTGGTGTAAAGCTGTTTGGCAAGGTTGATTCGGTGTGCCGCTTCGGCTGCGTCGGCATTGTCAGATTGCAATGCCAAAACTACGCCTGCATCCAAAGACAGCGCCAGCTCGACGTTTTTGCCGGACAGGAAGAGTTTGTCCGCATCGGGGGCGATACCTTCGATAACGAGTTTGTCGGTATTGAGTGCGACGGCTTTGCCGACCACAGCGTCAAACCAGTCATCGCTTTTGCCTTGCGCCAACAGGGTTTCGGCGGATGCGTCGAGCGGTTGGAAAACTTGCGCGCCCAAAGCTTGGGCAAAGGCTTTGCTTGCCGCTGCCACGTCCAAACCGGCGGATACCGGAGCGACCAATAATTTAGCCATGATATGTGTCCTTTCTATTTGGAGGTTGTCCGTCTTGGAGGTTGTCCGTCGCCGCCGTGATGCGGACGTAACGGCAATGGCTTAATACTAACAAACAAATTGCGTTTCCAACAAGGTTAAATGTTAATGGATTGAGCGAAAATGCAATGGATTTTAAAGAAACGCTTAGAAAGCCGGTTAAAATTACCCCCCCTTTCCTTTTAATCTTTCCTGATTACTGCGGACAATGCCGTTTGAAATGAAAAAAGCCAAGCCCTGTAACATACAGAACCCAGCTGATAGCAACCATCTGAACAGGTTTTAATGAATACTCAAGATTTAAAGGATTCTTACCTTCAAATTCGAGTTTTCAGACGACCTCTCGCTCCGGCAGCCAAATCTGTCGTAGGTCAGATTCTTGAATCTGACATCTCCATCTGCCACAACGCGTAAAGGAAACAGAAGCATTAAATATTCGTCGGATACAGGTATCCGAACTACACATTACCCAGTAACTGATTTTATTTCGCAACGCAAAGACAAAAAGGTCGTCTGAAAACCTTAAATCAGGTTTTCAGACGACCTTTCATTCTAGCAGACCGATTAGGTCAACCCATCAAACCTGTTTCAACTTCGCATCGGCATCGCGCAACGCGGTGCGCAGACCTTCCTCGATAACGGGATGGTAGAACGGCATATCCAGCATTTGCGGAACGGTCATCTTCATTTGATGCGCCCATGCCAACAGGTGCGCCAAATGTTCGGCGGCCGGGCCTAAGATTTCCGCGCCGATGAAGCGGCCGGTGGCTTTTTCGGCATACAGGCGCATATGACCTTTGTTTACCAGCATCACGCGGCTGCGGCCTTGGTTTTTAAACGATACTTCGCCAATGACAAATTCGTCGGGTTGGTATTGCGCGGCAACCTGCGCGTATTTCAAACCGACAAAGCCGATTTGCGGATTGGTGAACACCACGCCGATGGTACTGCGGCGCAAACCGCCGCCGATATTCGGATAGCGGCCCGCGTTGTCGCCGGCAATCTTGCCTTGGTCGGCGGCTTCGTGCAGCAGAGGCAGTTGGTTGGACGCGTCGCCCGCGATGAAGATATGCGGAATGCTGGTCTGCATGGTCAGCGGATCGGCAACGGGTACGCCGCGCGCGTCTTTTTCGATATTGATGTTTTCCAAACCGATATTGTCAACGTTCGGACGGCGGCCTACGGCTGCCAGCATATATTCGGCAACAAATACGCCTTTTTCGCCGTCTTGCTCCCAATGAACTTCTACATTGCCGTCTGCGTCGAGTTTGACCTCGGTTTTAGCATCCAAATGCAGTTTCAATTCTTCGCCGAACACGGCTTTCGCCTCGTCTGAAACGACGGGGTCGGAAATGCCGCCAATGATGCCGCCCAAGCCGAAAATTTCAACTTTCACGCCCAAACGGTGCAATGCCTGACCCAGTTCCAAACCGATAACACCCGGCCCGAACACGGCAACGCTCTTAGGCAGCGTATCCCATGAGAAAACGTCGTCGTTGATAATCAAACGGTCGCCCAAAGACTGCCACTGCGGCAGGATAACGGGACGCGAGCCGGTAGCAATCACAAAGCTTTTTGCCGTGATTTGGGTATGGTCGTCGATTTGGACGGTATTCTCGTCAATAAATTTAGCCGAACCCATAATGCGTTTGTCGGCAGGCCACTCTTCCACATCGGCAACGACAAAGCCGACAAAACGGTCGCGCTCGGATTTGACGCGCTGCATCACTTCTTCGCCGTTGACGACGATGCTGTCTTTATCCAAATGCACGCCGAACGGGTCGGTGTGCAATGCGTGATGGCGCGCCTCTGCGGCGGCAATCAAGAGTTTGGAAGGCATACAGCCCACGCGCGCGCAGGTCGTGCCGAACACGTTGTTTTCAATCAGGTAAACATTATCCGAATGTAAACGGGCATTGCGAAACGCGCCCATGCCGGCAGTACCGCCGCCGATTACGACGACATCTGCTTGAATTTTTTTCATAATCTTTGTCCTTTTTTGTTGAGCGTCCGAAGCGGTATCAGCGTGAAGCGTATCAAGTTTTCAGACGACCTACTTAAAAACTATCGACAACATAAAATCAATAGCCATTTTAAAAATTTCGATTTAAAACAATAATCTCAAATTCTACTTGTAAATATAGAGCTATTCAGAACGACCGTGTAGCGTATCGTCTGAATAACTCTATTTTTCTGTTCAGACGGCTTTTTAAACCGTCTCAAGCACTAGGCAATTAGTTTTTAGCCAAGTAAGCTTCCAAATCTTCGCTGCCACCGATGTATTTGCCGCCGATGAAGACTTGAGGAGCAGTCATCTTGCCGGTAATGGCGCGAACGGAAGTAACAGTTGCATCTTTGCCCAATACGAGATTTCCAGTCAGGAGCGATGAATTTCAACATAGTGTCAGCGTCAGACACTTTGAAAGGATCACCCGGCTCTTCAGGCTCGATGAACATTTTTTCAACCACGCCGTCGTTAACCAGCATGGAGTAACGCCAAGAGCGTTTACCGAAGCCCAAGTCTTCTTTGCCGACCAGCATGCCCATGCCTTCGGTGAATTCGCCGTTGCCATCAGGAATCATGTAGATGTTGTCAGCTTCTTCTTCGGCAGCCCAAGCGTTCATCACGAAAGTATCGTTTACAGATACGCAGTAAATTGCGTCAACGCCGTTTTCTTTGAACGCGCCGAACAATTCGTTGTAGCGTGGCAGGTGGGAAGAAGAACAAGTCGGAGTAAATGCGCCGGGCAGAGAGAATACGACTACTTTTTTACCTTTGAACAAGTCATCAGTGGAAACATCTTTCCAAGTGTCGCCCACGCGGGTACGGAATACGACGGAAGGTACTTTTTGACCGGTACGATCTTGCAAAGCCATTTTGGATCTCCTTGAAATTTTAGGTTTAGGGAATGATACGAGTGAATGTGTGCATTCTAGCGCAGGGAGTTTGATTTGTATAATTTATAGTTCAAATAATATTAATTACTTGAAGCTATGAAACTCAACCTGCGAATGTTTCATATAAATAGAGGTCGTCTGAAAGAAAACAAGCCCCTGGCCTGGAATTATTTTTCGGAATCGTGTGCGTCGGACAATACGACTTCGCGGATGCTGCTTTCTACTTTGTCTTTCAACATAAAGCGGTCTTCGTCTTTGCCGGGGCGAATCGGGGCGGCAAAATCGATACGGATGCGTAGTTTTTTCATGGAAACGATGCGCCAAAGTGAGCGCACCAAATCGACTTGTGCATAAGACGGCACAGTCGTCCTTTTACCGGCATCATCATAATAGCGCAGCGTAACCGCCTGAACAGGCGCGTCGGCATCAATGGCGGATTGGAAGAGCGCGGCTTTGAACGGCAAAATATCCAAGCCCAAAGAAGTCCGCGCTTCGGGGAAAAAGCTGACATTCTGCCCAGCTTTCAACGCGGCGCAAATGGCTTGGTTAATCGGCTCGACATCGCGTCGGGAATTGCGGTTGATAAACACTGTGCCTGCGTTTTGCCCCATTTTGCCCAAAACCGGCCAGTCTTTGATTTCCTGCTTGGCGATAAAGCTGCTCGGATACACCGCACTCATGGCGAAAATATCCAGCCACGACACATGGTTTGCCGCCACCAAAACACCCTTCACATTATCCGCAGGTGGCGTGCCGATTTCCAATTCGATATCTAAGGCTTCCAGCGCGCCTTTGCCCAGAGTGATGACCGCATAATCGCGTTCGGCAGGATTGCCGGCATCGATACGGCGCAAATGTCTTCCGGTTCGGAACAGCCATCCCGCCAAGCGGAACAATCTGCCCAAACGGGTAAAAAACGGTGCTTTTTGTGAGTGCATAACTGTTTTTCTTTTCGTCTTAAATGTGTATCAAATCATAGTAATAACGTTTTCAGACGACCCAGATGACAAAGAGGTCGTCTGAAAACAGGTTCATAGATTATTTTTGGCAGTTCGGACAATAAAACGTCCCGCGCTGCCCCAGAACTTCCTTCTGCACCAAACCGCCGCAACAGACGCAGGGTTCGTTGTGTCTGCCGTACACCGTATATTCCTGCTGGAAATAGCCGCTTTTTCCGTCGCTGTTGACGAAGTCGCGCAACGTGCTACCGCCGGTTTCAATCGCGCGCTGCAATACCGATTTAATCGTTTCCACCAAGACGGCGCATTCTTTTTTCTTAACCTTGTCCGCAGGGCGGTGTGGCGAGATGCCCGATTTAAACAGGCTTTCGTTCGCATAAATATTGCCCACACCGACCACGACGGCATTGTCCATCAGAGCCAGCTTGACCGCGCGTTTTTGCGTTTTAAATTTTTGGTACAGATAATCGGAGGAGAAGTCGTCTGAAAGCGGCTCGGGGCCCAGTTTTTCAAGAAGCGGATGATGCTCGGCAATGCCTTCATACCACAAAATCGCGCCGAACTTACGCGGGTCGTGATAGCGCAATACCGTTCCGTCCGCAAACACAATGTCCACATGATCATGTTTATCAGGATGATCAATCCGCGCATCGCCGTCCGTAAAAATCCGTAAGCTGCCCGACATACCCAGATGGATCAATAAAATACCCGTTGCAAAACCAATAATCAGATATTTCGCCCGCCGACGACAACTCAACACCTCCTGCCCCGCCAAAAGCTCCGCCAACTGCGGATTGACCTGCCAGCGCAGCTTGGTTTGGCGCAACACGACATCCGCCACCTTTTTACCTTGAATATGCGGGCTGATACCGCGCAACGTCGTTTCTACCTCAGGCAATTCCGGCATTTTTCTTTATCCTCAAGCTAATACAGTCAACATCGACTTTTCAGACGACCTAAGATTCTACCGATGCCAACGCAGCCTGACAATTTGCAACCAATCAGCTTTACAGGCAGAAAGCAGCAAATTCAAGGCAGAATGACAAATATAGAAGAGGCTATATTTATGGAGTCAAACCTCTCGTTTTCAAATGTTCGGCCTCAAAAGGTCGTCTGAAAACAGTCATGCCGGTTTTACCCAACACCAAATTTCTCAATCCGAAATCCGCGCCGCGCCCAAAGCCACCGTCTGCGTTCCCAATATTTTTTCAAACTCCGGCAAGGGCGTTACCCCCGCCATACGCTTGACCAAAACCAAACCGTACACCGCCGCGCACTGCGGCCACCACCTGTCCCCCGCCTTCTCCATAAAACGCCAAAACCGCAGCCCCTTTTGCGAATTCACAGCAGGCAGGTACACCATAAACTTCCCGAATTCCACCTCAAAATCCAAATCCGCCAACCGCTGCTTCAAAGCCGGCAAAGTCAGGCAATGCTCCTTTTTAGGCAAGCGCGTTCCATCAAACCACCTGCTGAAAAACCACAAAGATTTCGGATTAAACCCCGTCAAAACCAATCGCCCTTCAGGTTTCAACACCCTGGACGCTTCATGCAGCACTTGCGTCAGCGCGGCAGTTTCATGACTGTGCGGCATCAGCAGCACATCAATAGAATGACTCTCCCAAGCCATGGCGTCCGCCGTCATCAATACATCGCGGGGCACGGCAACCACGTTTTCAGACGACCTCAACCATTGACCGCCTTGTTGGACAACGGCCTGTCCGTCAAAATATTGCAAATGCCGCTCAAAAAAAGCAGCTTCGTTCTGAGCAACATAACGCCCCATAGCCGTATCTTCAAACCATACATCCATAGTCGTTATCCTATTAACTGTTTCATGCGTTCATTTCTACTGTCCGATAGAAAAATACAATGCAATCGCCGTATTTATGCCACAGATTTTAACATTAAGACCCAAGCATATGTAAATTTCACCCCCTTTACCTTGACGGCTACATCTTCAAACAGTACCATCGGGTAGACTAAATTTAACCTTATATCATTGATAATTATTGATTCATCATGGCAAAACTGAAAACCATCGCACTTACCATTTCAAGTTTATCCGCAGCTTCCGGCGCAGCATACGCTCAAAATGCCACACCAGATCAAGTAGGTATGGCAATGATGCGCCTCAATTCCTCTCTTTTGGATCAAGCCAAAGCGCAAACTTTCGGAACGGGCAGCCTTTGGGCATCGTTGCGCAAGGATTTCCGTATGAACGAGGTCAATTCCGAACTTGTTCGCCGCCATGAGAGCAAATTCGCTGCCAATAGTGCCTACTTCGACCGCACCATTACCCGCAGCAAACCCTATATGTACCATATTGCCAACGAAGTCAGAAAACGCAATATGCCTGCCGAAATCGCATTGCTGCCGTTTATCGAAAGCGCATTCGTTACCAAAGCGAAATCACATGTCGGCGCATCCGGTCTGTGGCAGTTTATGCCTGCAACGGGTCGCCACTACGGCTTGGAAAAAACCCCTTTGTATGATGGCCGTCACGATGTTTACGCAGCAACTGACGCAGCATTGAATTACCTGCAATACCTGCACGGATTATTCGGCGACTGGTCCCTTGCACTGGCTGCCTACAACTGGGGCGAAGGTAATGTCGGCCGTGCCGTCAATCGGGCGCGCGCGCAAGGTTTGGAGCCGATTTACGAAAATCTGCGCATGCCTGACGAAACACGGAATTACGTTCCCAAACTCTTGGCCGTACGCAATATCGTTGCCAACCCGCAAACTTTCGGCATGAATATTACCGAAATCAACAATCAGCCGTATTTCAAATCCCTGAGCATCGACAAGCCGATTGACAACAGCACTATCGCCCGCTTCGCCAACATCAGCGAAAGCGAATTGCTGACACTCAATCCGGGATTCAATGCGCCTGTATTCATCCCAAAAAACAATCGCCGCCTGTTGCTGCCTGTTGATTCTGTGGCTTCTTTCGAGAAAAACTACCGAAACGCGAATCCCGATACTTTGTTGTCTTGGAACGTATACACATCCCGAAACAATACCAGCTTGAACGCCATCGCAGCAGAAACCGGTATGAGCGTTGCCGAAATCAAACGACTGAATGGCTTGGGAAATAACTCCCTGTCTTCCGACCGCAGTATTTTGGTAGCCAAGAATAAAGCAGCAAATTCGGCGACACCTGATACACTCTCATTCATCGATGTTGATAACAGACCGGATACTTACCGTTCCAATATGCCGGAAATGGCACCTATTAAAACGGCAAAAGCAAATATTCCTACAATGGATTTTGCCAATATTAAACCCGTTGCGGCAGTACCAACAGATTATGTAGCCCTTGGCAAAAAAGCAGTATCCGAAACTGCTGTCGCTCAATCAGCTCCTGTTGGCGGAGAAAGCAAAATTGCCTCTGCAACTCCTACTACCGTTGCCAAAGCAGACATCGCAACCACACCTGAAACCACTGTTCAAACCAACTCTTCAGCAGATTTGGCATCGGCAAATGTCAAAGAAGAGCGTATTCCTGAAGTGTTTGCCCAATTGTCTCAAGCTGAAAGCAAGCCTGCCGTTGTCGAGCAAACTGCCGCAAATACAACTACTGAGTTGACTACTGCTCAAGCTGCTCCGACGCAAGCTGCTGAAACAGCCGATGAACTGATGGCGTTGGTAGATTCAAATCTTCGTACTCAAACTGAAAATGTAGCAGTAGCGCAAGCCTCCAGTGAACACAATATTGCATCCGACGCAGTCAAAGCGCGTAGCGAGCGTATTGCCGCCAATACCGCCAAACAACAAAGCCGCACTGAGGCACGTTTGGCCCGTGCGGGTAATCAGCAGCAATCTCAAACCGCAGGTGCGGGCATGCACCGTGTAGCCGATGGCGATACGCTGTTTAATATCTCTCGTCGTTACAATTTGAGCGTTGCTGACTTGATTATTGCCAACAACATCAAAGGCAATAACATCCGTAAAGGTCAGCTGTTGCGTGTGACCGCAGCGCCCGCCAAAACCCGAAACAGCATCCGAAACGTTTCTTATACCGTTCGCAGAGGCGATACTTTGAATACCATCGCCAACCGATTCAACGTAGATGTAAACGATATCCGCCGCTGGAATCGAAATACCAATGGCGTGACACCCGGTCAACGTTTGAAATTAATCGGCAGTTAAGATTACTCTTCATGAAAAAGTCGTCTGAAATTTTCAGACGACTTTTTATTTGCCAACAAATTCAATTTTCCCCGCATCATCACTACACCTCCCTTTAAAGAGAAAGTTTTTAGTGAATAATATAGTGGATTAATCTCTAAGGTGCTGAAGCACCAAGTGAATCGGTTCCGTACTATCTGTACTGTCTGCGGCTTCGTCGCCTTGTCCTGATTTAAATTTAATCCACTATAACGTTTCATCCCAATACTAAATTAAAAAGGTCGTCTGAAATCCGTTTTCAGACGACCTTTTGCTTAAATCAAACCTTCCAGTTTTAGGTTTCCCTCTTTCGGAATCGGGCGTTTGTTACCTTCACTATCAATGGCGACATAAGTGAAGACAGCCTCTGTCACGAGTTGACGATCCTCAATAAGGTGGTCGTTCATCAATGTTTTTACCCAAACCTCGATTTTCAGTTGCAACGAAGTATTACCCACGCTCACGCAGCGGCCGTAGCAACAGACGACATTCCCCACTTTCACAGGACGGATGAAATTCATTTCCTGAACAGCTACGGTAACAATACGGCCTTGTGCGATTTCCGCCGCCAAAATACCGCCGCCCAAATCCATTTGCGACATAATCCAGCCACCGAAAATATCTTGATTGGGATTAGTGTCGCGCGGCATGGCAACGGTGCGCAGCAAAAGCTCGCCTTGTGGTTTAGTGTGTTGTTTTTCATTTTGCGTCATGGGAAATATCCTTTTTAGAGGTGCAGCTTTCGTGTGAAGTTGAGAAGCTGATTGAAGCAGTATTTATTGGGGGTTGCCTGCGATAACAAGGTCGTCTGAAAACTTCTATACAGATTTTCAGACGACCTTAAACCCATATTCTGAGACAACGCTATTTCTAACGTTCTGCCAATTTCAAATAAACGCCGGCAACGTCTTGCTCTCCGTAACCTGCCGTTACCGCTTGGCGGTAATTTTCAGCAACGGTTTCAACGGCAGGCAGCGGCTTACCGGTCTGCTCCAGCTCTTTGACCGCCAGATTAAGGTCTTTGGAAGCGTGTTTGAGTGCGAAGGCAGGTGGAAATTCACGGTTTGCCCACAGCGATTTTTTGGTTTGGAACATAGGCGAATCCATAGCGGATTTACCGATGGCTTCGATGATGGTATCCGCATTGACACCAAACTGTTGGGCCATCAGCATAGCCTCGCTGTATGCTTCGCCGAAAATACCCAGCAGGGAGTTCAGCACGAGTTTTGCACCCGAACCTTTCCCTACCCCGCCAAAATGGAAAGTTTGTTTGCCGACAATGGAAAACACTTTTTGCAGAGGCGTTAAAACGCTTTCTCCTCCACCAAACAAAATCAGCAACGTACCATTGGTAGCAGGACCGACCGAACCGGAAACAGGCGCTTCCGCAAACTGTCCGCCTGCAGCTTCGACCAATTCTTTAACGGCAAGATTTTCAGACGGAGCAATAGTGCTCATATTGACAATAATTTTGCCCGCAAGCTCCTTGCGAACCTCTTCACTCAAAATATCGCGTACAGCCGCGAAGTCGGAAACCATCAGAAAAATAACGGGATAAGCGCGGATAAGATCGATGGTGCTTGCGTACACTTTCGCGCCTTTATTGAAAAGGTCGGCGGTTTTATCGGGCGAACGGTTATAAACACCGACTTCGATACCAGCGTTCAAAAGCCGCGTTACCATCGGATTACCCATTTGACCCAAGCCTATCCAGCCGATTTGCGTGTATTCGTTTGTTGACATTGTGTTTGCTCCTTTGTTTGTCTTGCCGTGCAATCATATAGGTTTACAGGTCGTCTGAAAAGTTTTTCAGAGGGTTGGATGAAGTATTTATATAAATATGAACGAAATCGCCTTTCGTTTGTTGAGGCATATGCGGCTGTTTTTCATTATAGTGGATTAACTTTAAACCAGTACGGCGTTGCCTCGCCTTAGCTCAAAGAGAACGATTCTCTAAGGTGCTGAAGCACCAAGTGAATCGGTTCC
>QWCT01001331.1_pt1 | contig 13620 bp, 9 predicted proteins | sample 1972681 | NCBI WGS metagenome assembly QWCT01 (sample SAMN09866701, study PRJNA288562) | Human oral metagenome isolate pre3_saliva, whole genome shotgun sequencing... | isolation source: mouth | host: Homo sapiens | place: USA: California | reverse complement strand
GCTCGACCTTCCCGAGGGAGGGGCGTCTGCTTCGGCCTTCCCAATGATTATCACCGACAGTAAGGGCGATAGCTATCAGCTTAGCCCAGACGAGTCGTCTGAGGTGAGTCGTAGCGGAGGATCAGGGACCTCATCAACGGAAGGACGTGTAGGCACGAAGCAAGGCATTAAGGTAGAGCGTGTAGAGCGGATTGGCTCTTTTGATGCGAGCCGCTTAGCTCATGGTATAGGCACAGTTCGCTTTGAGCCATCAGCACAGGCACGCTATGCCTTTGACAGCGGCACGGAGTCCTGGTACCAGCGCTCCGTCAAGCTGGACGAATACTACAAGCCTTTTGCTAAGGGCTATATCGCTCCCTGGAAGCTCATCCCTGTGGGTGAGCAGGATGTCGTCGCGGCACGCTACGAAGGGAAGAAGACGATTGACCTGAGCCGTGTTCGCTTTGCTACGTCTCCTAATAGTCCTGCACTGCCAGCAGAGCTCCACGAGGAGAGCAAGACCTGGAGTCTCAAGCTACCAGCTACGGATGCCCAGAGTAGCTATGATGTCTATGCGGTCTATGAGGGGCAGGTCATCGGTAAGCTCCGAGTCGTAAGCTATCCGAAGCAAAGCTATCGTGTGCGTCTCGTATCTGTGAATGGGCAGCGTGTGGGCGATGTCTCAGAGCTAAGTCAGCACCTCAATAACATCTACCAGCAAGTAGGGGTAGAGTTTAGGCTCTCCGAGACGGATAGTTTCCAAGCAGAGCTATCGAACGGGCATATCAGGCAAGACCTTAAGAAGCTCCGTGACAGCTACGAAGAGCAACACCCACTCGGCAAGGATGAGGTCTGTGTCTTTGTGCTTAGCTCAGAGCTAAGCAAGTCATCGAAGCTCGAGGATGTAGAGGGCTTAATGCCTCGCAAGCAGGATGAAACTGCGAACCTCATGGACTACACGGTGGGGGCGACCGAGCTCGTGGCATTCCAGTGGAATATCATCTCTAACCCAGCTCCATTCACAGCATTAGACAGAGAGAAGGATATACGCTTTGCATCGGGGGCTGTACTAACCCCCAATCTTGATTTGACTCGAGTTGATAGAACGAGTACTTTATACGTTTCAAACACTTATAGAAACAAGCTAGTACAAGGTACTTTACCTGGTTTTGTGCTCCCGCTATCCGGAGGCACTGAGGAGTACTATGCTTGGGATGGTTCTAGCTATCGCTCTACCAGCTCAGGTGAGAGCTATACTATAGAAAGCGGGGCTTACACAGATGTTCCAATATATCTGTTCTATAATCTTGATAAGGATTGTGGTAAGAAAGCTTATGTGGTAGTTAGTTATAGTGATTTGTCTGAAGTCTTGAAGCTCAAGAAAAATGGGCAAATTGATGCGGCAAGGAGAGTCCTATTAAGACTCATACATGAGAAGGAGAGTTCTTCTAAGGTTGTAGCATGTATTGTTGGTTCTGAAGATCCTGTTGAGGGAGCTTGGAGAGAGCAATCAGTGTCTCTCGATTGTAGCGCGGAGGATGTCGTAGCTCTTCAGAAGAGCTACCAAGATGCCCTAAAGACTAAACTGAGAGGGGATATACAAGAGCTCGTAAGTCTTCTAAAGCAATATTGCAATGAGCCTTGTTTCTTTGAACATATAAGTATCGATGTACGTCTTAAGATACTAAGTAAGCTTATTCGCTCTGATATTGATGATAGCGTTTGGGAGTTTTCCTTTGGGAAGCTAAGTCTTGGAGATAGTTTCTTCTTGGATAAGCTTGTTTTAAGTACACCTAAACGAGATCGTCTTCGTTTGCTCCGAGATGGTTTTATAGCTAATCAGGGCAAGTGGATTGAAATCATCTTCAATAAAAGCAAAGGCTTTTTTAACAATGATGTCACGATAGCTGATATCCTTCCATTGGTTACGGGGCTAGCTTCTTGGATTAAACAATACTATAAAGAGCTGAACATTCCCATTAGTCTCAGGACTATTCAAAATATTGGACATCCAGATCTTAATGAGTACAGTTATCCCATTGCGGCAATCACTCCAATTTGTATAGGCGTACCCAATGACGGGAGTGGAGTTTATTATACTCAACAAAGTGATAGCGGATACACTTATGAGCTCTCCTTAAGAAGCGCCTTCGAGGGACGACTTGATAGAGGCCAGGCTATTGTGTCTCAAAAGTTCTTCGGTCATCTAGTTGGTACATACCTTACTTCTCCTAGGGAATCAATACCTAGTGAGCGCCCATTTAATACAGAACTCAATCTTAATCTTTTTGAGCCTGCTATCCTCCTAGCTTCTAGGGACTATAGCGCACTTGGTATTAAAGCTGGGGAGGAGTATGTTGTTCCTGCTTTCTTAGCTGTCATTTACCAACAGTTGCTTAATGATAAAGCCTCTTGGGATAAGGCCAGGAGTGCAGGTAACTATCTAGCTATAGGTGCAGCAGCTTTAGCTTCTCCTTATACAGGGGGAGGCTCTTGGGCTGTATATACTACTATAGGGGCTGGTTTCGTAGCAGGTATTGATGAAGCTCTCAAGGATGGACGCTTGAAGCTCGGTAGTAGTACTGAGTATGATGCAAAGCACAAGGATTTTTATCAAGCCTGGGAGAATTTATACAATACAGCAATGGTGGCTGATGCTGTGGCTAATGCTCCACAACTAGTACGAGCCATTAGGCAGGTGAACCTTATCTATAGGACGAAGCAGCTATGTGAGATTTCAAGGGCGGTGAATAAAAAGTTCTTCGAATATCTATCGTCTCTAAGATCAATTAAATCTGAGGGATTCGAGAAGCTGTATAAGCAGTATGAAATCATAAAGCTTACGACAAAGATTGAGGCTCCATTTATCTTCAATCCGAAGATAGCGCCACACATCTCAAATGCCCTCGGGAAAGCAAATCTTAAAAGGATTATAAAGTTGAATGCTAAAGCTGCATTAGAAGCCATAACTCCTGCAGAACGGAGCGAGCTCCAAGACTTATGTCGAAGATACCTCCCCGTACCTGAACCAGGAGAAATGCTTCGCAAGGTGATAACTCTAGCTGACGCAAAAAAATACTACCTCCAATATGAGGGAGTACCATCTGTCCAAAAGTTTATAGCGAAAGCTAAGGACTATGAGGTTAGCAGCGCTAAAAACATGATAGAGTACCTAAGGCTAGACTATAAGGGAACAGGCTTTAAGCCCAACGAAGGCTTTGCGATCATTGAATTCCCTTATCCAGGTGAGACCAAAATCATGCATCCATTTGAAGTTCCCAACATTCTTGATAATCCAGCTCCTTATACAAATACTGGGATGTCTGGCTCTTCAAGAACCATCATTCCAGAGTATTATCTATCTGAGCGCATCAGCCTACCCCAGGGTACCCAACTAACAATATACGATCAGGCAGGTAGCCAAATACGACAATATGTATTAAAAATAATATCTAACTCAGAAGGACAAAAGCAATTTATATGGCACATAAAATAAGGATCTGTGAGTATCAAATCGAATGCTGTTATCCCGAGCAGAGCACAGCATTCTATGCACACTTATGTGAGTTGCTGAAAGACCCATCAAGGGTCGAGCAACTAGTTAAAGAGGGGTATGTAGTCTTTGATCGTTACCTAGATAGCTGGGCTGATAGAGCTCCAGACATAGAGTTCTTGGAAGCGCTGCAAGACCACTTTCTGGAGCTAGAGCGTGAGGGTGAACTATACACCACAGGACATCCAGATCCTTACAAGCTCTTCCTATATCAGCCAGAAGTTACCCCAAAGCTTCTGGCTCAGAGCTCTATTAAAGTGCAAGCAGTACTCGGTCCCCACACGATACGCTATGAGAACTCTAGAGCCTATATGAATGTGATCTATTGCGACACGAATTTCATTGGTCCCGAAGAAAAAGAGTACCTCATCGAGAGGTATGGAGCGCCTACATATACCAAGGAAAGCCGGGGAGAGCAATACTGTCCAGGAGGGTATATCATCATCCCAGTAGAGGATGTCGATAAGCTCGTTGCCGTAGAGCGCTTTCGAGCACTAGATGACACTGATGAGAAACCAGTATACACTGGTGAAGAGCGGATCTACGAGCTAGACTTGAGGGCACCCGAGGAAAGCGTCTACAAGTACTTCCTAGAGTGTGGAATTATCATAGAGTATGATCCCGAGAACTTCGCTCCGGAGTATCTATACCCTCCCCTAGAGGAAGAAGACACAGAGGAGCAGCGCTCCAAAGGTCGATATCTCCCCTCTTGGCTTAGATCTCTATGTCGTAAAATATCAACGCTATTTCGGGTCGAAGAGTAAGAGTCTTAATGGTCGGTCCTCATTATCCCCAAAACGGCAGAGTGGGCTTCTTTGAATATAGGTATAACAGTACCACAGGATAGGAATCGAGAACTTGGAATAATTGGCTAGCTTGTATTCCATAACTGATGGATCCTAACGCAAAGAATATGCAGTCTGTTTCGCTGTTGACTCTTACCTTGTCTGTTAGCAAACTCTAAGTGTTTTTGTTTTATGAATAATATCAAACGTTTGTTTTGTATGTTTCGGCGATTACTCTTATCTGCCACAATACTATTACTCCTTAGCTCTTGTCTCAAGGAGACGGCTATCCCTATTGCCTCTTCCTTTGAGGTTACGATTGCAGAGGATAAGACCTCTCCGGTGACGGTCAAGCTACAGAACAATAGCTATGGAGCCGACGAGTATGAGTGGACGTTCGAGGGCGGTGTACCTGCCAGCTCAAGGGATCGAGCTCCCGAGTCTGTAACCTTCACAGAAGCGGGTGAGCATAAGATTCGCTTACGCGTATGGAATGCTGTTGATGAGCGCATCAGCGAGCAAGTTATCCGTGTGGACTCTGCGATGAGTATTGACTTTGACTACGCTATTGCTATCAATGATATTGCTCCAGGGGTAGTATCTATCAGCAATAAGAGCCGAGGTGGTAGTCGCTATGAGTGGACTTTTGAGGGAGGTAACCCCAGCTCATCTACAGAGCAATATCCCTCCGCTGTTACTTTTGCAGATGGAGGCATACATCGCATTCATCTCAAGGTCTTCAATGGTAGTCGTTATGAGGAGCAAAGTAAAAGCTTTACGTTACAGCCCGCTATGCAGGCAGACTTCGACTATGAGCCTATTGCCGTAGACCAAGACTGGGAGGCCCCTTTAACGCTACAGACTCGGAACCGAACCAGTGGAGGACTAAGCTATCGTTGGTCTTGCGAGGGTGCTACGATAGATAACGCTACTGCTGAGCACCCTTCGGTGCGTTTTGAGCGGGCTGGTATTTATCGCCTTAGACTGATTGCTAGCAACGGTAAGGAGGACAAGGTTGTTGAGAAGACATTAACGATAAAGCCCAATAGTGGTCTGGTCTTCCAGCAAGACCTTAAGTTCGGCATTAACGAAGCTAAGAATAGTATCGGTTGCTTCTATTCCTCTCGCCTAGGGGGCGTGTTAACCTCTCAGCGTATCGCACAAGAGAATGTAGGGGCAAGTATTGACTTCGGGTTCTTTGCGTTGAACTCCTCATTTAATTATTGCTATTTCTTCTCTCCACTTGAGGCACGAGCTAACGCTTTCCCAGCGATCCCCAATGCTATAGCCTCTACCTTCATCAATAGCCCATCAGCTATGGGTATCCTGGTGAGTAATGATAGCTTTGAAGCCCTAAATAATGCACAAGCTCTTTCTCGATTTACTCAGTGGGCGGAGCCTAGTAGAAGGCACTTCACCAAAGCGCAGAACCCGCACTTCGTTCTGTTTAGAACCTCTGATGGCCGTAGGGGGATTATTAGAGTCAAAGGCTTTGTGGAGGCTGGAGCTCAATCATACATTCTTGCAGATGTCAAGATAGAAAAACGACTAGGAGAATAAGATTATGTTTATGCTACGTACGTCAAGGATATATTTCACCATAGCCTTTTCTTTACTCTTAGCCATAGCTATGCTGGTGATCTCGCCAAGCTTGAAGGCTCAGAATGTGGACATAGAGGAGGTCATGAGCTTCCGGAAGAAGAAGCCGATCAAGATTAGTGGTAGTATTTCGACCAGTGCCTCCTACTTTTCTGCTAAGCCACAGCAAGCACGGCAAAGCTTTACTTATCAAGTGACAGGGGCAGTTAATATCTCCGTTTATGAGCTCTTCAATATCCCCTTGTCTTTTAATCTCAACAACTACGGCTCTAACTTCAGCTATCCATCCCTTCCTAATCGTCTCAGCCTGCACCCATCATATAAGTGGATCAAGGCACATATTGGCGATGTGTCGATGACCTTTAGTCCTTATACGATGAGTGGTCATCAGTTTACGGGGTTGGGGCTAGAGCTTACACCAGGGAAGTGGCAGATCTCCGCGATGGGTGGGCGATTATTACGTCGGGTTGACTTCAATCCTGAGTTGCCGAGTATTAGACCTAGCTACGAGCGCTGGGGCTACGGGCTCAAGAGTCGCTATGATGGAGATAAGTTCTTCATTGGAGGTACAGTGTTTACGGCTAAAGATAAAGCTGGTGTTATCTCTTTTGATGCCGATGCTCTTGGCCTTAGTCCCAAAGCCAACCTTGCATTGGGTATCGAGGGAGGTCTTAGTCTCATCAAGGATCTGCAGTGGTCTTTTGAGTATGGTCTTAGTCTGATGCAGCAAGACCTCCGCACTAATGCTCGTCAAACTTATCATGCTTTTAAGACTGAGCTTAGCTATGAACTAGTGGGTAATCATATCGGTCTTGCTTATGAGCGTATTAGTCCAGACTACGAGACTCTAGGTGCTTACTACTTTAATAATGACTACGAGAATTTAACAGTCAATTATAGTCGAAACTTCTTCTCCGATAAACTAAGCCTAGCACTGAGTGGTGGGGTACAGCGAGATGACCTCTCCGGCAACAAGAAAGAAAAGAACAAGCGTTTTGTAGGCTCAGCCAATATCGGCTTTACGCCCAGTGAACGTTTCTCGCTATCGCTGTCGGCATCAAGCTTTCAGGGGCATCGTAATATCAAATCTAGTTTTGACTATATCAATCAGCAGATGCCTTATGAGAATCTTGATACGCTGAACTTTGTACAGCTCAACAACAGTCTTGACCTCAACATGAACTGGCAGGTCAAGCAGAGTGAAGCACAAAACCATAGCCTCTCGGCAAGCTTAGGCTATCAAGAAGGTGCAGATAAACAGGGAAGATATATTATGCCAGGTAAGCTCACTCGCTTTCTTAACCTATCCAGCAACTATAGCGTTGATTTTTCAGCACTCAAGCTTGCTATAAACTTTGGTGTTAATGGGAGTAACAACTATGCTCTTCGTAAGAATATGTTCACTTTTGGTCCCATGCTTAATCTTAACAAGCGCCTCTTGAAAGATGCGATGAGTATGGGGCTAACATTATCTTATAATCAAACGCGCGATGAAGGGGTACTACAGGCTAGCATATTCAACCTCCGCTATCAAGCGAGTTATCGGTTCCTCAAGCGACATAGCCTAAATGCTAGTTTATCTTATCAGGGTCGTTCTTTCCATAACCTGCAGACACCCCCAAAATCCTCTATAACGAGTCAAATTGCCTATAGTTTCTCATTCTAGGATATCATTCACCTATGCACATAAGTACATTCTTTAAAAGCTCTTGTCTAGTCATCTTTTGTAGCCTTTTGTGGGCTTGTGAGAAAGAACAACTCCCAGGAGAGATACATCCTCAGACACAAAATGCCTATCAGAATATAGAGGAGGCTCAGGCTGCTGTCGAAGCTTTGTATCATCTTGGCTATCCTTCTATAGCCCTAGAGGCAGATGCCAACAAAGGTCTCCCCTTAGCTTGGTCTGTTTATCTCTCAAGACTCATTGAGAGTGAAGCTAGCGAGGGCCATTATCCCGATCTACATCAAGGGAAGGTGAGTAGCCCTAAAGTCCAAGAGCTTAGCAAGAAGCTATACACGAGTTATTTCGATGCTATTGAGCAAGCCGATACCATTATAGCACGCATAAATGACAGTCCATCTGTGAATGTCCAAGAGCGGGAGAGACTACAAGGGGAGGCTAAGTTTTTCCGAGCCCTTAATCGCTTTTCTCTACTTAGAACTTTTGGAGCTCACCCCACAACTCGTACCAGCTCAACATCTGGGACAGAGGTAGCTCTTTATTCTTTAGTCATTAAAGATCTTCAAGATGCTATTGCTCGCTTACCCCATAAGACCTTTATAGAGAATAAATCTCGAGTTAGTGCTTTCATAGCTCGAGCTCTTTTGGCGGAAGTTTATATCCAGATGAGTGGGTTGCCACTGCGAGAAAACAAGTGGGCAGAAGCTACCGCTATCTTGAGGCCTATCTTAGCATCAGGAAAGTATCAACTTCTAGGACATGGTCCCAGTGAAGATTTATCTGCCTACAATAAGTTGCGTCAAAACCCTATGGCTCAAGAGTACCTGCATACTTGGCAGGCAAAAGATGGTAGTTCGAGGTCTATTTTCTCTTTTCCTAGCAAGGCGAAGGGCTGGAGTAATGTGAAGACTACTGTTGCCTTTAATGCTTACGAGCCAAGCAAGCTTCTACAATCATTGTATGCAGAGGAGGATATAAGAGCTAAAGATAGACAGTTTTTTCACTCCTTTTTTAAAGTTCAGGAAGGTAATAAGACCATCTTTGAAGTCTTTAACCCTGCACCCTACTTTTGGCTCGCTGGAGAGGGAAATAGCCTTTCTGCTCCAAGGGTAAATCAGCTTGGAGTCTATCGCTATGCTGAGATACTTCTGATGTTTTCCGAGGCTCTTTGCCAGTCTGAGGCTACTGTACGGGAGGAGGCCGTTGATGCCCTCCTAGATGTAAAGTTGAGAGCTATGCCACATTTAAACAGAGAAGAGGAAAAGGCTGAGTTGATGGCTCTGGGCATAGATGCCTTCTTGCAAAAAGTCTGGCTTGAACGCTTCAGGGAGCTAGTCCTAGAGATGAAAATGGGATATGATATCGCTCGTACAGGCTTTTATCCAAGCAAAGTGCAAGGTAGCACTGAGATAATTTTTATCCCCCTCACTGAGGTACATAGTCCGAGTGGTGGAGCACTGCCTAGGAATCTGAGGCTTCCTCTTCCGTTAAGCCCTACTCCTTGATCAGGTGTTTGAGGTTAGCATCATTCTTGATGCGCTCCATCTCGCTTTCGACAAGGCTTAGGATCTCCTGTTTCACACGTTTGTAGTTGGCTTCGATGGTTTCGCTGAGACTATCGGAGCCATCTTCATTTCGGAACTCTGCGATGATGGGGATGGGCTGGTAAGCCTTGGCTTCGGCTGATACCTTGGCGACATCGACGACAATCTCAGCGTAGAAGATCTTCTGCTCGATGCGCTCATCGAAGTTGTTGGATACGGCCCCGACGAACATCCCCTGCGTAAGGTTACTAATCTTGCTGGCAGGTATCAGGCTATCGAGCTGTGTGGAGATCGAGGTTGACTTATCGTTTCTGTTGATAGTCATGGACTGTCGTTGCTGTAGGACCTTCCCGAATCGTTCGGAGAGGGTCTTGGCAGTCTCGCCCACGACCTTTCCGCTGAAGACGTTCCCCACGGTGTTCTGAATCACTTTGCTCTCCTTATCGCCATAATCACGTGTGAGCTGTGAGAAGTCCTGAAACCCTAAACATACAGCGACTTTGTTGGAGCGAGCTGTTGCGATGAAGTTGTCGAGTCCGCGGAAGTAGATGATTGGTAGCTCGTCGATGATGACGGAGGACTTAAGTTGCTTCTTCTTGTTGATGAGCTTCACGATACGGCTATTGTACAGTCCCAGGGTAGCAGAGTAGATGTTCTGTCGATCGGGGTTGTTGCCCACGACGAGGACCTTGGGTTCATGCGAGTTATTGATGTCGAGGGAGAAGTCATCCCTGGTCATCACCCAATAGTGTGCAGGTGAAATCATGCGAGAGAGTGGGATCTTTGCCGAGGCAATCTGTCCTTGTAGCTGGTCTTGTGCTCCACCTGCCCAGGCATCCATAAAGGGGGACAGGTAGTTGGCGAGCTCATCATAGGCGGTGAGGATGGGGAAGATTTGGACGTAGAGGTGGTTGAGGAACTCGATGGCATGGTGGAAGTGCTCCGTCAAAATAACTTGGCGAAGATCGCTAATGAAAGCAATCTTCGCCAAGAGGCTGTATTCCGAAGCGATATATCCTTATTCGGCTAAGAAGGCTATAGACTCCTTATATACTCAAATTCTAAAGAGAGTATGATCCTTAGTAGATATGGTCAAAGCCTTTTTGTGTCAGCTTAAAGCATTCAAGTGGAGATCCTTGTGATTCACAAGTGTAGTACCCCTCTTCAATATGCTTGTCTAGTATCTCATCAAGTAGTACCTCCTCTTTCGGGTTGAGTTTCCCTCTAATTCTAGCGAGGAGGGTTCGCATAAGTACGATGTGTCCAACTTTGCATCTACTTTCTCGGAATAGATCAAAAATGATTTCTTCTAGTTGACGGATAGACTTTGTGTGATTCAGGTAGATATGGTCGAAGCCTTTTTGTGTCAGCTTAAGGCATTCTCCCAAAGGTCCTGATTCATAGGTGTAGTATCCCTCTTCTATTTGCCTTTGTAAGACCTCTTTAAGCTGTTCCTCCTCCTTTGGATTGAGTCGCTCTCTGAGCCTGTGTCTTACGTTTCGCATAGGCAGGATGTTTCCAGCCTTACAGTTGCTCTCTCTGAATAATTCAAAGAAAAAATCTTCGATCTTAGTCATGATCATCATTGAATAATATTATTATGTTATTGTGTTAGCTGTGTGGCAAGAGATATGCCAACATCGGGACTCTGTATAGTTCTCTGTCTTATTGGCAGGGTTCTCTGTCACTTGCGGACAATATGCCTGATCCTCTATAGGATGGTTGCCTGGTCAAATATTGATCGATGATAGTCTAAAGCGATGTCGTCGCTTCGGATATTGCTTTTTGTGGGGGCGAGATGGGTACGGGTAGGTGCCTTGGAAGGTGCGATGGGCGGGGATAAAAGTTATTTCTTGGGGAAAGGTACATCGTTGGGAAAGGTACATCGTTCGTTGGAAAAGGGTAACTTTGAGGGTGAAAGAGCCAGACGTATAGCCTTCCCGAGCGAAACGTATACGTATCGCGAGTAAAACGTATACGTTTTGGGGCGGGTAGCTTTACCTCTCATGCGGAGAGGCTTTCAGAAGAAGAAAAACACACCTTACCTTGCCCTTGTATAACGTCTCCTACAGGAGCAAGGATAACCAGCTGGAGACACCTTAAATAATTATGAGTAATGAAACAAACCCATTGGTTACACCCTCGGCCAGCGCAAGGTAGGCATCGGACCCAACAAAGGCAAGGTGGTCATCCAGGCCACCCCTTAGGGCTGTCATCGTGTGAGCTTCGAGCGCTTTTGCGAGCTGGTGGCCAAAGACACGACCCTCAATTACATGGAAGTGCAAAGCGTCTTGAACTTCGCTGCTGATATGGCACGCGAAGTCGTGGACAACGGCGGATATCGTGGCCTTCGGCCGTCTGGGGGCGCTTTCGCCTTCGTTCAAGAGCAAGGTCGTGCCCGTCGGGAGCGAATTTAATGCGAATGTGCAAATCACCGAGCCCCGTGTGAATCTTCGTCCGAATGCCACGTACTTCCGTCTTCGCCCCTACGAAGTCAGCTACGAACGTATGGAGGCCAAGCCCAAGGCAAAGAAGAGAAAGGATAAGCCCGAGGGCGGAGGCTCTACGTCCGAACCTGGTAATGGCAGCGGCCACGTAGGTATCTAAGCCTTCGCTGAAGCGCCAACGAACGGAGCCACCCGACGTGATGCCGAGAAGCATTGTGTCGGGTGGCTTCATCTCGGTTTCTCTTTGGATTTATGCTTGACTATCCTAAATTAGGCTAACTCTTAGCCTTTTGTAGTTCACTTAATCTCAGGAAGCAATGGTGGAGCGAACGTCTATTCTGAACATCGAGATGGAACCCCTCTCTTCTATGCTTATCCGTAGATCTAGGTCGTCTAATACTAATAGAGACAGCTATTCGTCTCTCGCTAGAGATAGGATCCTTGTTAATTATTATATCGCTTTTCTGTAGCTTTTCTTCAAAGTTAGAATGACAGAAAATCTCAGCAATAATACATTGAAGTAGCTGTTGAAGCTTCTCTGGATCAAATTTACTGAAAGGGTGGTTTTCATCTGTGTAAGTTTCCTTAATGGCTACCTCTACCTTCTCATTATTACTATCAAGGAGGATGATACTACATTTCCAGCCTCCGTGAGAGAATTCCATTAGTCTACCTTCTCTCTTTTGCTCATCTTCTTTCAAGAGCTTCTTGAGTATACTTTTTAAGTCTTCAAAGAAAATGCTGACGCGAAGCCTTCCTGCCTCATCTTCGATCATACTTCCCCACCAATCCTTAAACTCCAAGAGTTCGAAGATTGGGAGATGTTTGAGTAAGTTGTACTCATTGATGTATTCCGTGAATTTCTTGCCATGCTGATTCTGAGCATTGTATCTCAAAAGAAGTAATTCACTGTAGGTTAGCTGAGCTCGCAGTATTTTGATGTACTTTACTTTCTCTGGACCACTCAATTCTGATTGGTGAATGATCTCGCAAAGACGATAAAGTAGGCGGAAATAGGATCCAAGACGAGGATTCTTTGCGTAAAGTTCAAAATAATGCTTTCCTGCTGTAAGAATATTCTCTTTATACCGGATTGTTGGGGTGAAATTCCTTTGTAGCTCTCTACGTAGCTCCTCGAAGAAATCCTTGTTCGTATATTGACGATTTTCTGTTGTAATATTCAGATCAGCCACTTCTCTCTGTAAGTGCTTCAGAAGTTGGAAGAATAAAGTGTTAATCTGTTGTTCATTAGCATTCTTTTGTTGCTTTTCGATGAGAGCTTGTTGCTTCTCGGTGAAAAGTCGCTGCTCATTACTTGTAGCTCTCTGGTCTTTAAGAGTTTCTACAAGTAAATAGATACTGACCACTGAAAATAGGCCTCCGATAAAGTCTCCGTAATTACCGAATAGATCTTCATCAAAAGGGTATGCTAAGTCATATTCTCTGTGTAGGGCGAATAGGATAGCAAATATAACAGCTACGGTTAGGACTATAGCAAGAATGTGCTTGCTCAGAAATGAAATAAACGACATTTTTATTAGTAGGTCTTTTAATTAGCATTAGTATAACTCCCGCTAGTATAGGTGCTATACCAGAGGGAGTAAGTAGTTAATCCCCCTTCTTGTGAAGGTGGGGCTTGAGAGACGGCGTATTGCCTGGCGTGGTCTTATTGTCGCGCTGTCTTCGATCTGGCAAGCCTGTGCTTTTTGCAATTCTTTTAGGCCCTGGTTTAATTCCCATAATACTTGATTTCCAGTCCTTAGCTGGGGTCTTAAAAAATCACCTTAGTAGAGCAATATTTGTGCCAGGCATACGTAGCATGTCATACTGTCAAGCTCAAATGCAGAGTGACATGAATCTCGATCCCTTAGTGGGCGAAGTACATAGAGCCACTGTCGTGAGGTACAACTCGAAGTCTTGGATGATGGCAGGTGTGAACTCCATCAGTCCGATGTCCTTACGCTTATACCTGTGTACTAGAAACTCGAAGAAGTGCTTACGCAAGACGCTGTACTTCTGCAAGCTCTCCTTG
>QWCT01002441.1_pt1 | contig 13657 bp, 17 predicted proteins | sample 1972681 | NCBI WGS metagenome assembly QWCT01 (sample SAMN09866701, study PRJNA288562) | Human oral metagenome isolate pre3_saliva, whole genome shotgun sequencing... | isolation source: mouth | host: Homo sapiens | place: USA: California | reverse complement strand
TGAGAAAGGAGGATTACTTTGAAGAATAAAGGAACATTACTGGCACAAAACTTAAAAAAACTTCGAAAAATGAACAATTACTCTATGTCAACTGTAGCAGATAAACTAGAGTTATCATCTCACGGTGTATATGCGAACTGGGAATACGGACGTAACGAACCAAATGTTGCAACACTAGTATCAATAGCGAAACTATATAACGTATCTATTGATGAACTGGTAGGTTATAAAACTGAAAAAGGGGAACCAGAAGAGTTGGCAGATACTCACTTTGAAGTAATAGATATGATAAAATCACTTGATAGTGAGGATTGTAAATTAGTAGAGGAAGTTTTGAGAAGATTTAGGGGATATTCTTTTTCTAGAAATATAAATCTATAACATACTCAAATACTTAGGCTATAGAGTTATAATGTAGTAAATTAAATTAATAGTTTTAAATATAGGCTAGGTAGTAATACTTGGCCTATATTTTCCTTTTCTTAAGGAATGGGGTGATAACTATTGATGTAAAAGATTTAATGAACAAAATTCTTAAAGACGCAATAGCAATTAAAGCCAGTGATATCCATATATACCCACATACATCGGGTGAATCCTTTATAAGACTCAGAGTGAAAGGACATCTGAGTGAATATGAAAAATTTTCAAATAGGGAGATAGAAGCGATAATCTCGTTATTAAAATTTAATTCTAACATTGATATATCAAGGAATAAAGAACCACAAAGTGGGAGATTCGTTTATAAACATAATGACAAAGATTATTATTTACGAGTTTCTACCTTACCGCTTAGTGAGCTAAATGAAGGTTGTGTAGTCAGGATCTTCATAAATGAATTAGAAGATGTTGAATACAGTATATTTGATGAAGACAGTCAGTATATAAATGATCTTTCAAAAAGAGCCTACGGACTGGTCTTATTTTCTGGACCTACGGGTAGTGGGAAATCAACATCAATGTATAAATTAGCAAGTATGCTTGCTAGTAAAAACAAACAGGTAATAACAGTCGAAGATCCAGTGGAGAAAAAGATTCCTAGCCTGATTCAAATGCAAGTAAATGAAAAGGCAGGAATTACCTATGATAATGCACTTAAGTCAATTTTACGTTGTGATCCAGATGCGATGGTAATTGGTGAAATACGCGATTATAAAACAGCAAGTCAAGTAATTACATCATCATTTTCAGGACATTTAGTATTAAGTACAATTCATGCTGAAGACTCTATTGGAGTAATAAATCGATTAAGAGATTTAAACCTATCATTGGAAGATATTAAACAAACTATAATTTGCATAATTTCGCAAAGATTGGTAAATTTAACAAATGGAAAAAGGGGATTAGTAACTGAAATATTGAGAAGAGAAAATATCCATGAATATATAGATAACGATAAAATACATAATTTTTCTTTAGAAAAAAAATTTGAATTAGCATATGAGAAAGGATTAATTTCTGCTGATGAAAAAGAAAAATGGGGATATTAAAAAAATCCTAGATAAAGAGAATAAAATATATTTTATAAAACGTCTATATGAATTAATTAATCATGGATATATGTTAGAAGACTCACTAGAATTTCTTTTAATACAATATGATGTTGCTGATAATGAAATTAAAAAGATAAAAGAAAAACTCTCTAACGGAAATAAATTATCCGATATATTGGCATATCTTGGTTATTCACAATTAATTATAAGCAAAATAAAATTTGCAGAAGATTACGGTAGGATAGAAGATATGTTGCTCGAAGTAGAAACATATCTTACGATACAAAAAATACAACAAGAAAAGGTAATTAAAACGTTAAGATATCCGCTATTTTTAACACTTACGCTAATATGTCTCATAATGGTGTTTAATGCGCTAGTAATTCCACAATTTGAGAACATCTATACTTCATCTAATATTAAGATGGATCTCCAAACTATTATATTAATCAAATCACTATACTATATTCCAAAATTCATTTCTATTATTATTTTACTAACTATTTTATTTTTAAGTTACATTTTTTTTACAATTAAATACAAACCAAATCTATTTTTAAAATCACTTTTATACATTCCTAAAATTAGGAGCTATTCAAAATTATATTTTTCTTACAGATTTTCTATGGAGTTAAGTTTATTTCTAATGAGTGGATTTTCACTGAAAACAGCCCTAGAAGTAATTGCTGAGGAAAACTATGATTATTATTTAACAGAGTTTTCTATAGAAATTTTACAAGAGTTAGATAAAGGTATAAGTTTCGAAGATGCAATAGGAAAGATTAAATATTTTGACCTGTCAATTAGAAAATTTGTAAGCCATGGGAAGAATAATGGTTTGATTGATAAAGAGTTGAAATTGTTCAGTGAATTGATGTTAGATACATTTTTAACATCATTGGATAGAAATTTGAAAAAATTACAACCTATTTTATTCGGTATTTTAGCAATAGTTATAGTTGGATTGTATATGGTAATATTACTTCCAATTTTCAATATGGCTAGTTCGCTAAAATAAGGAGGAACATATGGAAAATATTATGAAAAAGTTTAAAAACAAATCTGCTTTCACGTTGATAGAAATGCTGATAGTGCTCTTTATAATAGCAATTCTATTAATTCTTATTATCCCTAATATTACTAAGAATATAGATACTGCGAAAGATAAAAGTTCAGAAGCTTACGAAAAAACAGTACAGTCTCAAGTTACAGCTTACGAAATTAATGAAAAAGATAAAGATGTTACATTTGAAAAACTAGTTGAAAAACATTATTTAGATGGCCCTGCAGATAAAGCTAGTACAGCACCTAATGGTAAGAAAATAGTAATAGCTAATGGTAAAGCAACACTTCAAAAATAGGCAGGGATTTTCTTTGGTAGAGATGATAGCCGTGTTAATGATAGTTAGTATTATTGTGATAATCCTATCAAGAATCTCTGTAAATACTTATGAAAAATATCAGGAGAGATTAGCTGTCAATGAGCTAGTGTCAGAAATTTATACTATTCAAACTAAGAGAATACGTAAAAATGGTAAAGCAAAACTTGGAGCAGCTTCTGTAAAATTTGAATATTGGAGAGGAAATCTAATATCTAAAGCGAATACTGTCGATGTAAAATTTGATAATAGTTTATATCGAATAATAGTTCATTTAGATACAGGGTATGTGACACTAGATGAAATACAATAAAAAAGCTTTTACTTTTGTGGAATTGATAGGGTCACTATTTATCTGCTCTCTATTATTCGCATTTTTAATTCCAAATATGGTAAGGCAATATTCTAATCTTTATAAAATTGAAAAAGAATTAGAGATGAGAGAGATATTGTATGAAGAAATTTGTAGTCATTATAAGGACAAAAGTTTCACTACAAAGAGAAAGAATTATTACATAAGTGTTAGTGGAAATTCAGCGAAAATTGAGGATGAAGAAACGGGTGAGAAAATCAGTTATAGCTAAATCTAAAAAAGGATTTACGTTGCTAGAATTGACAGTATCTCTATTCCTATTAGTAATCCTAACACTACTACTTATGTTAATATTGCAGACTACAATAAACACCTCTAAAAGATTTTTAGATTATTCAAATTATGAATATGCTTTAGCTCATAGGAAAATATTGCAGATATACAATAATAGTGCAAAGGTTACTCAAGAAAAACATTATATTATAATGACTAGTAAAGATGGCATGGAAGATGTAAGAATAAATTTCAATGATAATCAAATCTACATGGACAAGTTTAAAAATTCTAATGACTTTGCTGGATACATTCTCCTACTAAAACATATTAAGGGATATACTTTATCTGTTGAGGATGAAACTATACATATACTAATCGTAGATAAAAATAATCATGAACGCGATATGTATTTAAAGAAAAAAGATGAAAAAACAGACAAAGAAAAAGCCAAAGAGGAGAAAGAAAAAGAAGAAAAAGAAAAGAAAGAAAAAGAAGAGAAGGCAAGGAAAGAAAAAGAGAATCAAGAAAATAATAATAAGTATAATAAAACTGATAATCATGTAGAAATAGAGAAAATTAAACCAATTACTAATAACGAGGAAGGAAGTTAGTACTATGAATATAATAAAAGAATATAAAAAAGCAAACGCAATAGTAGCATCCTTACTTGTAACGTTATTAGTTATAATAGTTATATTTAGTATTATGGGTATTTACATTAATAAAATGTACACAATAAAAAGTTTAAATGACTATTATGATAAACAAATAACACAGCAGCTAAAAGAAAATAATAAATCTAAATAATAATTAGGTCCATTCTATTTTCCAAATTGGATTTTAGGATGGACTAAATTATTTGGAAAATATCTTATAAGATAGAAAAAAGAAATTATTATTGATGTTTTAAAAGATATATTAATTGTTGCTTTGTTTAATTAAATGGTTTAAAATAGAATTATATTGTCTAAAATTGAAACTAAATTTAAAGGAGATATTAATGGGTAAAAAATTATTATTAGGCCTTATAGGTGCCGGAGCAATTGCTGCAGCTACTGTATTTCATAAAAAAGAAAATCTTAGTTCAGAAGAACGAGAAAAAGTAGAAGAAGCTAAAAAGTATCTAGAAGAAAAAGGATATGTTGTATCAGAAAAATCTAAGTTTCCTATTGGGGATTTAAATTTACTATCAGTTTCTTCATTACCAATGTACTATAAAGCTGCGAAAACAGTAGCTAAATATATTTTATAGTTATGTTTATACCAGAAAAGAATTATTCATTTTATGAAGATAATCCAAAAGGTAAATTAACTATTAAAAAGTTTGTAAAAGAAATGTATTATCGTCTTATGTATGATGAAATATCATTGCTTTCTGCAAATTTAAGTTATTATTTTATCTTATCTTTATTCCCAATGCTAATTGTAGCCTTGGCCTTAACGCCATATTTTAAAATCGACCAACAATTTTTACTAGAGAAGATTCAAAGCTACGCGCCAGGGGACTTAGGTGATTATCTTTTTGATATGATTTCAGAAGTCTTAAATAATAAGAATAACACAATTATCACAGTGGGGATCGTATTCACACTGTGGTCAGCATCTAGTGGTATTTATGGAATAATTATAGCATTTAATAATGCATTTAGAGTTCGTGATGGAAGAATATGGATTGTTACTAAAATAATTAGTGTAATCTTAACAGCATTGTTCTTAGTAGGGATGTTTCTTGCGTTAGCTTTAATCGTATTTGGAAAACAACTTACATACATCCTCTTCCATAAATTTAATCTAGATGAAGGATTCTATAACTTATGGTCTGTAATAAATTATACACTACCATTACTTTTTATATTCTTTGTCTTCATGTTCTTATATACTATGGGACCTAACTTGAAACTAAAAACTATACTTTGGCTATATATTACAGGATATATATTAATTATCGGTGCAGAAATTAATGCAATATTCCATAATTATAAAGTAGAACACAGAGTATTTGAAGAAGCTCATACAACAGAATAAAGAGGGAGTGACTCAAAAATCGTGATTTCGTAGAAATCGATTTTGTCGAGTCACCCCCGCACAGGTTATTAGATATCTAAAAAGCTTTTATAAAGCGAATTTAGATATCAATAAACTACTGCGCTTATGAGTTTTCATATACACTTTGTTAAAATTTAGAACTTTTAGGTCAGCTCCTAGTCAGTAGGTATTTTATAATATTAGTAGAATCAAATAACAAGCAAGTACAAAATGTGCTTGTTTTTTATTTTTCTTAATGCAGATTGTAAATGATGAATACTTAATATATGACTTAATAATTTAAGCAGAAATATATAAAAAGAAAGTGTTTTATAGTATAATTGTAGATACTTAATTAAGAACATTGATTAAAGATTGAGAGGATAACACTATGGAAAAAGAAATATATCTAGCAGGAGGATGTTTCTGGGGAGTGGAAGGTTATTTTGCACAACTTGATGGAGTAATTACTACAAAAGTTGGATACAGTAATGGACAAACTGCAGAAACTACTTATCAACAAATTAAAACAACAGACCATGCAGAGGTTATTTACTTAAAATACGATAATTCAGTATTACCATTAAATAATGTACTACGTCACTATTTCAGAATTATAGATCCAGTAAGTATTAATAAACAAGGTGGAGATAGAGGTCGTCAATATAGAACAGGAATTTATTATGTTGACGAAGAAACAAGAGAAGAAGTAGTTAAATTTATAGAAGAACTTCAAAAAAATTACACTAAAAAAATTGCTGTAGAAGTAGAAGAGGTAAACAACTACATCGATGCAGAAGAATATCATCAAAAATACCTTGAGAAGAACCCTACAGGATATTGTCATGTGGACTTGAGTTTAGCGAAAAAAAGCCTGTAAATTGTAAAATAAGTTTGAAATAATTACAAAAAAAAGGTAAAATATAAGTAAGTATAAATAAAAACAAGGAGTTAGAAAATGACAAACATTTTAATTTTCGGACACAAAAATCCAGATACTGATACAATTTGTTCAAGTATCGTATATAACAACTTAAAAAGAATTCAAGGAATGGATTCAGAAGCTGTAAGACTTGGTGAAATCAATGATGAAACTAAATATGCTTTAGAATACTTTAACGTAAGTTTACCACGTTTAGTAGAAGAAGTAGAAGAAGGACAAAACGTAATTTTAGTTGACCACAATGAGTTCCAACAATCAGCTAATGGAATTGAGAAAGCTGTTATTCGTGAAGTAATCGATCACCACCGTATCGCAAACTTCGAAACAGCAGCACCACTATACTATCGTGCTGAGCCACTAGGATGTACAGCTACAATCCTTAAAAAAATCTATGAAGAGCAAAATGTTAACATCGACAAACAAATGGCGGGATTAATGTTATCAGCTATTATCTCTGATTCATTATTATTCAAATCTCCAACATGTACTTTACAAGATAAAGTTGCAGCAGAAGAATTAGCAAAAATCGCAGAAGTAGATGCACAAGAGTATGGTCTTGCTATGCTTAAAGCTGGAGCATCTACAACTGATAAAACAGCTGAAACTCTAATCTCTTTAGACGCTAAAGAATTCGTTTTAGGAGCAGATAAACTAGTGGTAGCTCAAATTAACACAGTTGATGCTAATGAAGTAGCGGAAAGAAAAGAAGAATTAGTTAAAGCTATTAATGCTGAACTTTCTTCAAAAGGATTAGCAGCATATGTATTTGTAATCACTAATATCTTAACTTCAGATTCAGAAGTATTAGTATTAGGTGAAAAACAAGATAAAGTAGCAGCAGCATTTGGAAAAACTCTAGAAAATGACTTTATGACACTAGAAGGTGTTGTATCACGTAAAAAACAAGTAGTTCCTCAAATTACAGAAGAGTTTTCAAAATAATTAATAAAAATAAATTTTAAGAAAGTGAGGACAGTGGTTTCTCACTTTCTAATTTATATAAAATAGCAATCGAAAGGAAATATATGGACACATTTAAAGCAATATATTGGCCCTTTTTGAAAAAGATTATTATAAATACTTTAGTTGTAATAGCATTTGCAGGATTAACACAAGGTAAACTAAAAATTGATCATCCAATATATGGATTTCTAGGTGCATTGCTTATTACAATTTTATTTACACTAATTCGACCGTTATTATTAGTAACAGTAATAATAACAATATTTAGTCTTGGGCTATTTTCATTATTAGTGAGGACGTTATTAGTATATTCAGTATCTTATATATTATCACCACATTTTGAAATAGCATCGTTTTGGACAGCAGTAGGCTTAGTATTAGTGATTAAAATTTTTAATTTTATTTTTAATACTAATGAGAGAACTATAATAATTAAAACATTCAAAAAATAAGTAAAAGGAAAAATAAATATGCAAAAAATTACAACAAGAGAGCTTGCTGAGATATTAAACTTAGAAGTGATAAGTGGAGAAAGAGGGCTAGATAGGTTAATAACAACCGATGAATTATCACGTCCAGCATTACAACTTGCAGGATATTTTTCTCACTATTCACCTAAAAGAATACAAATTCTTGGTACTAGTGAATTATCTTTTTTCAAATTAATTCCAGACATAGAGAAAAAATCAAGAATGCGTATGTTATGTACGCGTGTAACACCGTGCATTATTATTTCACGTGAATTAGAAGTGCCGAAAGAACTGATAGAAGCCGCCAATAAATATGATACACCAGTATTAAGATGTAGACAAGATACTACTAAATTGATGGGGAATATTTCTAACCATCTTCGAAGAGTATTTGCACCTACAACTTCAATTCACGGAGTATTTATTGAAGTTTATGGTATTGGAGTCTTAATAACAGGAGAGAGTGGAATCGGTAAGAGTGAAATAGCGTTAGAACTTATCAAACGTGGACATCGTCTAGTTGCTGATGATAGAGTAGATATTAGAGAGATAGAAAAAGGATTCTTAATCGGAAGTTGCGAATCTACATTAATAAAGCATTTATTGGAGATTCGTGGATTAGGAATTATTAATGTAATGACATTATTCGGTACAGGAGCAGTACGTAGTGATAAGAGATTACAGTTAAATATTCACTTAGAAACATGGAACGATCAAAAACAATACGATAGAATTGGTTTAGGTAACGAAAGTAAAGAAATTCTTAATTCAAAAATTGAGAAGAAAACAATTCCAGTAAGACCTGGGCGAAATGTTGCAATCATTATAGAATCTGCTGCTATGAACTATAGATTAAATCAAATGGGAATTAACACAGCTAAAGAGTTCACTACTAAATTAGCAGAAGAAATAAAAAGAAATAATATGAATAATGGGGTGAAATAATATGATATTAGGTTACTTAGATCCAATCGCTTTTCACTTATTTACAAAACCAGTCTACTGGTATGGAATTATTATAGCGACTACGGTATTTTTTGCATACTACCTAGCTGATAGAGAAGCTACAAAAAGAGGATTGAAAAAAGATACAATGTTAGATTTATTGCTAATAGCTTTACCTATAGCGTTTATCTTTGCTCGTGCGTACTATGTAATATTCAGATGGGAATTTTATAAAGGTGATTTCGCTAGTATGATAGCCATTTGGGATGGTGGAATAGCTATATACGGTGGTTTAATTGGTGGATTTGTAGTGTTATACTTCTTTGCAAGAAGAAGAGGGATAAAAATTATCAAGTTATTAGATATAATAGCGCCAAGTTTACTAGTAGGACAAATGCTAGGTCGTTGGGGGAACTTTTTCAACCATGAAGCATACGGCGAAGCAGTCAGTCAACAATATCTGCAAGATAGATTTATTCCAAACTTTATTATAGAAAATATGTATATTGATGGAGCTTACCGTCAACCAACATTCCTATATGAAAGTTTATGGTGCTTTATTGCACTTGTAATACTTCTATTAATTAGAAATAAACTAGCTCAAAGTGAAGTTTTCGCTGCATACTTAATCTTGTATGGAGTTGAGAGATTTATCGTTGAAGGAATGAGAACAGATTCACTATATCTAGGGAGCTTGAGAGTTTCTCAAGTCCTTTCACTAGTATTTGTAGTAGGAAGTCTGATATACTTAATAGTGCTTAATACAAAATATAAAGATAAGAAGATTTTGTATAGAGAATCATAAAAGAGAAGGTGGAAATATGATAGAAAAAATTTATGATCTAATTATAGTAGGAGCAGGACCAGCAGGTATGACTGCTTCAATCTATGCATCACGTGCGAATATGTCAGTATTGATGCTAGAAAGAAAATATCCAGGTGGTCAAATGCTATCAACTGAAGAAATTGAGAACTATACTGGATATGAAATGATTACAGGACCTGAACTATCAGAAAAAATGTTCGAACACTCTAAAAAATTCGGTACAGAATTTGGTTTTGGAAACATAACAGAAGTTGGAGTTAGAGATGGACTTAAATATGTAGTTGCTGGTGAAAAAGAATATGTAGCGAAATCAATCATAATTGCAACAGGATCAGAACACAAAAATCTTGATGTTCCTGGAGAAGAACAGTTTTCAGGAAAAGGTGTAAGTTACTGTGCAGTTTGTGATGGTGCATTCTTTAGAAACAAAGAAGTAGTAGTTATCGGTGGAGGAGATTCAGCAGTAGAAGAAGCTTTATACTTATCTAACCTAGCTACTAAAGTAACTATCGTTCACAGACGTGATGAATTACGTGCACAAAAAATTCTACAAGATAGAGCATTCGCTAAAGAAAATATCGAATTCGTTTGGGATAGTGTTGTCTACGAAATTAAAGGTGAAAGAAAAGTTTCTTCAATTGAAATAAGAAATGTAAAAACTGGTGAAGAAAGTTCTATTAAAGCTGATGGAATATTTATCTATGTTGGTATGTTACCACAAACTCAAGATTTCAGAGATTTAGGAATTACTAATGAAGCTGGATATATCCCAACTAATGAAAAATTAGAAACATCAGTACCTGGTATTTTTGCAGCTGGAGATGTACGTGAAAAAGAAATCCGTCAAGTAATCACAGCAGCATCTGATGGAGCTATAGCAGCACAAAGTGCTTATAGCTTTGTAGAAGGTTTAGAATAATAAAGTAAGAAGAGAAACTCTATTGATAGTTTCTCTTCTTTGATTTTTTATAAAAGAAAAAAAGAAACCTACTGAGTATTGATAAAAAACTCAGCAGGTAATTTTCTTGCGAAAATAGTTTAATAATTATTTGTTGTTGTATTTTCTAGCCAAGTAAGGCATAATTAATCCTAATGAAAGTAGAACAATTGGTGTTGCTATGTTCATAATTGTTTGGAAAGTACTTTCTGGAGTATACATACCAGAGATACAAGCAAAAGCAGTTAAGAAGAAACACCAAGCTCCAAGTCCCATGCCTACATATTTATTTTTAACAAATTTGTATTCAGATTGGAATTTTTCAGCTGATTTTTTCAAGAAGATATATGCTGCGAATACCCATAGGTAACGTAATGGCATAGTAACAGCGTTAAGTTTAACTAACCATCTGAATAAATCATTAACTTCTTTGATTCCAAACATTGGGATAATTAGTAAGATAGAAACGATTACTCCAACAAGTTTTAATCCGTTAACGTATACATCGTTTTCGTTCTTAACTAATAATTTCTTAGGAATGTATTTCTCGTCAGCACTACTTAATAACATACGTAGTGGAGCGTCGATAGAAATAATAACAACAGAAACTTGTCCGATTAAATCAACGATTGCATAGATAACTAAGAATAAGTTACCAACACCGTAGTAGTTACCTAAAGTTTGGAAAGCATAGTAAGTTCCATTTGTAAGTAAGTCTTTAGGAATATTATTTGTATCGAACATTAAAGCAAGGGCAAAAGTCCCAAGAATCGCAGTTGTACAAACCATAACTACTAGAGCAATCATTCCACGAGGAAAGTCTTTTGAAGGATTTTTCATCTTATTAACATAAGGTGAAATCTTCTCACAACCACCTACCGCAAATACTAAAATCGCGATTGATGTAATATATTTAACATCAAATGTTGGCATAAATGTATCTAATGACCAATCGATGTCAAATGTTTTAGCACCAGTAATAGATGGTGCAGTAATAGCCATAACTACAAATAATAATGACATAATAAACATTGAAGATCCGGCTAACATCGCCATTTTCTTAATTAAGTTTACTCCACGAGTTGCTAAGAATAAGGCAACTAAGAAGATAACTAAAGAAGCGATTTGTAAGTATGTGATATCCATTTTACTAATACGGTTATCACGGAATACAGTCCAACTAAACGCTGCGATAATACGTGATGGTTTTTGAGAAATATAAGGCATATGAACTACCCACATTGTCCATCCAGTATAATAAGCAAGCAGTTTACCATGTGTAGAACTAATCCAAGAACTTACACCACCACCGGCATCTTTAAAAGTAGATCCTAGCTCACCAACGATTAATGAATACGGAATAAAGTAAATTACGAAAATTAAAACCCAAGAAACTATAGATTTTAATCCGCCGAATTCAGAGTATCCATTAACGACATTCCCGAACGCCCAAACAGTTGAGAATGCCATGAAGGCTAGGGTGTACCAAAATATTTTTTTTGCATCCCTCTCCATTGAGAACCTCCTAAAATATAAAATATACTAATAACTGCATAAATGCATTACTAAAATACTAGCACAGACTACATAATTATTCAAGTAAAAATAAAATAAATTAAACTAAAATTTTTTTATTTGAGAATATAATACTATTTTATAGAATATATATAATGATAGCTAATTAAATAATTAATTAAGTAAAAACAAAAGTATAGTATTGCAATATAAAAATGTAAATTTACATATTAAAAATAAATTCATATAATATTGATAATTTGATGTATATCTTAAGTTTACAAAAGATGACAATGCTTGAAATACAAACAAATTTGAATTATAATTAAATGACGGTAAAAGAAAGTTTTAAAATATAATGAGGAGTGATAAAAGGTTGAAAAAAAAATATAAAACATTAACTAGGTTAATGTTGATAATGACAGGTCTGGTAGTCATTTCATTATTAGTAACTTCCTTTTTTATGATAGAATATATAAAAAAACGTGAAGACGAAATTATTCGTCAAAAGATATATGCAACTGCGAAAGTAGTAGCTAATGATAATCGTGTAAAAGACGATATAAAACACCATAGGAAAACATTAGCGATTCAAAAATTTGCAAATAGGGTAATGGAAGAAACAGGAACTGACTTTGTAGTTATTACGGATGAGACTTTTACAAGATACAGTCATCCAATAAACGAATTTGTCGGTAAAAATTTTTCAAATATAGAAGATATTAGTTCTACATTCCATTCAGGAGATCATTATAGTAAGCAAAGTGGTGTTCTAGGAGATGGTCTTAGATTTTTTACAGCGATTAAGGATGATGACGGAAATAATATTGGTGTTGTGTGTGTAGGATATACTAAAGAAACTGTAAAAAAACAAATACTACATTCTCAAGAAAAAATATTATTTGGATTGTTGATAGGTATAGTAGTTGCAATTACGTTAGCAATAGTGTATAATAATCGACTTAAACGTATACTATTAAACTATGAACCAGAAGAAATAGCATACAATTACATCGAGAAAAATCTAATATCTGATCACGTTTCCGAAGGTATTATAGCAATAAATATGAATAAAAAAGTTATTGTTAAGAATAGTAGTGCCAATCAAATTTTGGATAAAGCCGGCTATTCTAAAGTCAAAAAAGGTGAACAGATTCCAGATAAGCTATTTGAAATTTTCTTTAGAGATATTATAGAAGAAAATCAAACAAGTCGAGATGAGTTGATCGTATTGAATCATATCGAAGTTCTTGTAAATAGAAATGCTATATATCAAAATGGAAAATTATACGGTGGCGTAGTTACACTACGTGACCAAAGTGAAATGAAGAAATTAATTACAGAATTAAGTGGTACTGAAAAATATAACGATAGTCTTCGTGAACAAAGTCACCATTTTATGAATAAACTTCATGTGCTACATGGATTAATCGAAATGAAATCTTATGATGAAGTTGAAAAATATATTTCTTATCTTAAAGATGATTATCATGAAAAGATTGGTTATATATCTGAGAGTATTAAAGTACCAGCGATAGCAGGTTTCTTACTTGCCAAGGTTAGAGAGGCTAA
>QWCT01001378.1_pt1 | contig 13685 bp, 9 predicted proteins | sample 1972681 | NCBI WGS metagenome assembly QWCT01 (sample SAMN09866701, study PRJNA288562) | Human oral metagenome isolate pre3_saliva, whole genome shotgun sequencing... | isolation source: mouth | host: Homo sapiens | place: USA: California | reverse complement strand
TTGACTTATTTGATTAGGGGGCTTGGATTTCAAAAAAGAATGCGGAATTACCTATATAAAGGCTATTCCGCAAGGATTTATATGTTATTTAAGTTTTACTGGACAGCAATAACTCCTAAATCATTTTTATTATGGTATAATTTGAGTGAAATAATTCATATAAAGGTTTAAGTGCTGTTTATAGTATCGTTCTTCGCTGTATTTTTAGAACCTGGCATTAATGAAGTCATATATTTCAGTAATGGAATTTAGAGTTTAGATCAATCAAAACATTGTTTTTTAGGGATTCATGTTTTTCTGTAAATGTCCTAAGTGTAAGAAATACAGTATCGATTATTTGTCATTCTTTATCAAATGTTTGAGAATAGGATCGGCTTTAATTTGGGCAAATTCGTTGTCAACTAAGGCGAAAATGTCCTGCTTGATACATTTATAATTGATTTCGATAGTCTCTTTGAGATTGTCGGAACCATCTTCGTTTGTAAAGTCTGCTATTGTTGGTATTGGCTGGTTGGCTTTCATCTCCTCAGAGACCTTGGCACTGTCCACCACAATCTCTGCGTGGAAAATCTTTTGTTCGATACGTTCGTCGAAGTTGTCGGATACCGCACCTACGAATATACCTTGTGTGAGGTTTGAAATCTTGCTTGCAGGGATAAGGCTGTCCATCTGTGTGGAGATAGAGGTGGATTTGTCATTACGATTGATAGTCATAGACTGACGTTGCTGAAGTACCTTGCCGAAGCGTTCACTTAAAGTCTTGGCAGTCATACCTTCCACCTTCACGGCTTTGCCTTCCACAAGTTCTTTGTACTGGGTATCAGAGAGCGTTACACCCTTGATTTCCTTAGGAATGTTCACACGATTAGCACGCAGGGCTATGATTTCATTCGTCTGCGGATCGATAGATACGTAGGCAGAGAAAGGCTCTCCATTCTTAGGTGTTACCTCAATGGTCTTGCCAAGATTACCCGTAGCAAGGAGTTGCTCCTTTTCTTCGGGAGAGAACTTATAACCCATATAGGGAAAGTCAAGCTGTGGTTCTTTTCTCAAAGGATGAATTGCCAAACCGATATTACCGCTATCGTCCGTGCGGAAAGCAAGGCGGGCTTCGGTGTAGATGGTCGTGTCGCCAATGGGAACGGCAATCGTTACGAGGTTGGTCTTTTACCAGTTAAGCATTTTTTCCAGTTCTCCGCCCTGTTCCAATCGTTCACGACTCAGTTCAAGGTCATCAAGCATCCTCCAATCCATTTTTTCCTGGTTGAGCTTTCAGGCTTCTCACGGCTTTGTAACATAGTACGCAGGTTGTCCACGCCCTGCTCCACATTGTCTGCCAATACCTTGTACAACCCGAAATGAGTCGGATTATTAAACTGTTTGAGGAAGTTGGTCATGAAGTTTTTCAGAAGCCCGTCCTTGTTGTTGAACTTCAAGAACGCTGCCTGATTAGCTGCAACCGCTTCGGTAGTTTTAAGGCTTCCCCTGTCGTCAACACCAGATACGATGGACAACTTGCCCACTTCCTGCTCATTCTTCACTTTCGTGCGGTCTTCCAAAACCAGCACGTAATTGTCATTGCTGTTTGATTCCATTGCTTGATAATTTTAATTATGAATATTATTATCAAGTTGCTAAATTATAGGTATATGAGGAAATTAAAAAAAATGGAAAAAGCTAGAAACAAAGGGAAATAAAGGGAAATGGAGTACCGTACCTATACGCTTTTACTTATGTTCTTAAGCCGTCTTGACTTTTTATTATTTCAAGAATTGAGAGGAGTTTTATATCTTTGTATTGACAAAACAATATAAACACCCCTCTCATCCACGGACAATATCGGTAGAACTAAATTCTTCCTCCATTTGTCTACGACAAAACGCTGTTACGTATCAAAAAGCGATTTACTGAAGGTCATCCAACGCATCCTCATATAAGCTCAAAACTGGCCACCAGCGGCACATGTCTCCAGTCTCGTCAATCTTTAGCTGCATTACAAAACCGTGTTCGGACATTTCCGCAAATGGTCCAGGAACGGCGAATGGCAGAAGTTGTAGGGCATGATTTTGGAACGGTACAAACCTTTTCTGGACATGTTCTGTGTAGACTTGGACGGCAGCCACACCACTGTCCATCGCGGCGGGGAATGCTATGGCTATCAAGGACGCAAGAAAAGAAAGACCACCAACGGCATATGCACCACTGATAGGCAGGGAATACAGATTGCTATGTCCACTCCCGTATCAGGCACCCACAACGACCTCCACAACATCTCCGCGGTACTCGGGGGAATTCTTCACCAACCTCAAAACCTCTGCTATCTCCACATCTGGCCTCTTTCTCAATGCGGATACAGGGTTTGACTCCGCAAAGTTCAGGCGCACATGCCTGGAGTGCGAGGTGTTTCCAAACGTGGCTTCAAACCCCAAAAGAGAGAGAAAAGAAGATGACGTTTTCTTCGATGAGTTACTCTACGGCCAAACGTATTGTATTGAAAGAACGAATGCATGGATGGATTCGTGCAGAAGCTTGTTGAACAGGTTTGACACTAAACTGAACAGTTAGGTAGTATGGAATTGCCTCGCGTTCATGGTTATTCTAATCAAAATGGTGAAAAGAAAGAAAAAGTTAAGATGAGTTTATTTTCATCACTGATGTTTTATCTTAATGCTAACCCCATATTACTCCTAAGTGGCATGTAGTGTTAAATAACTAAAAATATAATCGAGATTTTTCTTGTGTATAAATAAATTCTATAATTTTGCTCAGAATAATAATTTACCTTAATGTATGGAATTACGACTAAACGTAAAAGAAGAATTTTGGAAAAATTTTAATTTGAGTGTCATCATCCCCTTTTATAAAAAAATGGAGGAATTTAGACGGGTATTTCCAATTAACAGGAAATACTTTGAAAGAAATGGCATTGAAGTAGTTATTGTTCTTGACACACCAGATGAGCGTGAAGAACTTTTATCCTATATCATGCAATTCCCATTTATAAATTGGCGGGTTATAATGAATGATAAACCACATGACTGGCGTAATCCTGCAAAACCACTAAACGTCGGAATACGCCATGCAACGAAGAAATATATCATGATATGTTCTCCTGAAAGCGAAATGCTTACAGACGTTATTTATATTTTACGCAAATCTTTTGAAGACTATTCTAATTATCCACATTACGCTATAGGTAGAGTTTGTTTTGCTGATGAGGAGCAAGTTACATACAAGACATATGATTTCTATCGTTCCATTCCATTTGGAAGTATAATGCTTGAGCGCAAACATGCTGAACAAATTCATGGATATGACGAAATGTTATTCAAGTGGGGAGGAGATGATAACAATATTCGGTCTCGTTTAGATATGATTGGGGTTAAAGAGTTATATCTCAGCGAAGCAATGATGATTCACCGAGATTTCAATAATCAAGAAGGGAAAATACGTCGAGGTTCTCCATTTTCGGATACGCCAAATCACGTTTTACGTCACTTCTTCTTTCCAGGGAAGGCCGTGGCAAACGATGAAAACTGGGGAGAGGATTTTGATATGGTTATCTATGATTGGCAAGATAATAAGTTCGCAGAAAAACAATTGTATGATTATATCGGTGAGAACTTTATAAAGTGCGCGATAAAAGAAAATTATAGCCAGGCTGTATACCCAGTATTGCTATTGGTACAAAGTTATAATGAAAGTAAACGAATAACGCGATTTATGGAAGAAGTTTCTGCAAAAATTGATGGAATTATTCTGCTAGATGATGCAAGTACGGATGGTACTTATGATTTGGCAGAAAATAATAAAATAATAATCAAAGTTCAGAAGCGGAGAACTCAATTCAATGATTTAGAAAATCGTAACGTCCTATTAGACTTAGCTGCTTTTGTAAAGTATAAAATAGCTATTTTTCTTGATGTTGACGAATTAATTGATGAGCGTTTTTGCGATTTTCATACATATATATATGAAGATGAAATAGATGCGTATTTGATACCCTTTATACATTTATGGGATAATGAGGATACTTACAATGCTCAATATCCAAACTCAATAAATGGGTTGTGTTACAGATATAAGATGTTTAGAAATATTGGACACACCCAAATATCTTCAAAAACAGGAAGATTGCATTTTCATCAAGTTCCAACATTTGCAAAAACAGGAATTGCGGATAAGTTACTTGTAAAACATTTGGGGGTTTTAACAAGAAATGATCGTAAAAGAAAATATGAGTTTTATAAAAAGGAAGACGTTGAAGGGTGTCAAACCAGCTATGAACATTTTGGTGAAAGTGTAACCCCAGTCTTACTCGAAGTAAACAAAATATCCGCAAGTAAGCTATATGAGTTGTCAAACCATTTAATTACGCATAAACCATGGATGCCTGTATAATTCAAACAATTAAAGATTCATTCAAATATAATATATTGTATGAATCCGTTTTTCAGATGATGAATGATGTCGCCGAACTTACTGTGTCAAATAATAATTATGATGCAGAATGTTTAATCAGTGTAGGAAATCTTACAACAGAGATAATTGCCAAGAAACGAACAAACAAATGTGTTGTGATAAGATTTCTATTCCGCTCAGATATCTCTAATAATTTCTATACAGATGAAACTTTAATCAATTATACATTTTGGGTAAACGATTTAGATATTAATATATTGTATCCTTATTTGCAAACATCAAGTAAGATAGGAATACCTTTCAATTTACATGCGAAAGAGCTATACATACAAAAGAAAGAAAATGCAGAGTCTGACATCTATGTAAATATTGGAGAAACACTATATGCAGATAGTGCGTTATTTAAAATTCTAAGAACACTAAACCGATTAACACACTATGACATTGATGTGTGTAGTAGGAATAAGGATTTTGTAAATTTCATGAATGCCAATGTCCACATAGAGGATAGCTTCTGTGCCATTGAGGAGCACGTAAAAAAAACCAAAATCGTTATTGGCGCAGGATATCCTATACTGTACGCAATAAAATATAGGAAACCTTTTATCATAGTAGGTGAACGTGGTTATGGAGGTATACCTAATTCAAATAATATCAAACATTATTTCAGAGAGTTTTTCCAGGGGGCTATTGGAGGGAGATTTGATGGACCTTTACCTGAAAATTTAGTTTATGAAGATATTCAGAGTATCCAAAATGATGAATATGATTATTCGGCGGAAATCGGAGAAATTCTTTCTTCCTATATAGAAAATATGTTTCATGAGGTGAAAAAAATCATAATCTCTATCATAAAAGCTAATCAGAATGCTAACGATGTGAATCTTCAATTTAACTCAGACTATACAATTATTGAAGGTAATGGTCATTATTGGTTATTAAATAGGTTTACAAGATTAATCATCAAAAAGTTAGATTCATCTGAAATGAGTTTTTTAAAATATTACATAGAGCCTACTCAAGATAATGAAAATAAACCTCAATTATCAGAGGATAAGATAATCGAATTAATAGATAATAAAGTTTTACTTCAGAAGGCTATATGCAATTTAGCAATATTCAATTATTAATTTTTAATTTTTACAAAAATGAAAAAGGAATTTGAGATCCAAGAGTTTGTTGACAAATTAGAAATGACAGTTTTAACTGAAGAGAATTCTATTTTGTTAGACGGGATGGTGGGAACCAGTGGCAGCAACACTGTATTTTGTAATACAGATTCTTCTTGTAATGAAGGAAATAACTGTCACGGAGGTAATTGTGTCGCAGGTTGCGGTGGCAAATAATTATCATTTATAAATTTTCGTCGCTAATAACCTAATGGTTATTAGCGACAAATATTGGTTAGGCTATGAAGTACAGCAAATATAATATACAGATTAACATATCTAAGACAATAGATATTATCTATAATTCTCTTTCTGATAAATTCATTTTCCTGAGAAAAGGTTCATTACAGGCAGATATTAAAAGTATAGATTCTACTCTCAAAGAGAACTTAGTTTTGGGAGGATTTATTGTTGAAAATGATATAGACGAGACACAGCTATGTATTAAGAAAGCACGTGAGATTGAAAAAGATATGACAAAAACACACTTAATACTTAATCCTACGATAAATTGTAATTTTAGATGTTGGTATTGTTATGAAAAGCATGTGCCATCCAAAATGTCAGAAAGGACGATTAAATGTGTTGAAAAATTTATAGAGAATTCCTGTAAAAGGTCGAAAGCCTTAATAATATCTTTCTTTGGCGGAGAACCATTATTATACTATGACGATGTAATTCTCCCAATATTAACACGAGCAAAGGATATAGCTTGTAAAGAAGGAATTGTTTTTACGTCAAATTGTACCACCAATGGTTCTTTGTTCAACTTAAAAAGAATAGGTGAGTTAAAAAGGCTAAATTTTAACTTTGCACAAATAACCCTTGATGGGAATCGTGAGATACATAATAAAACTAGGCATTATGCTAATGGAATAGGTTCTTATGACAGAATTATTGAGAATATAAAAGAACTTGTAAGACAACATATACACATAACTCTTCGCATCAATTATACGAAAGAGAATATAAAAAGCGTATTGGATATTCCTTCGGATTTTAACGATATAACATTGGAAGAGAAAGCTTATATTTCCGTTTCATTCCATAAAGTTTGGCAAGAAGGCGAGGTACATCCACAAGAGATTGATAGAGCAATAAATGCATTCCAAAGAGTAGGATTTAGAGCATCAAAATTTATATTTGGCCAATATTGTTATGGAGATTTAAGAAGTAGCGCAGTGATAAATTACAATGGAGACGTGTTTAAATGTACAGCCGTGGATTTTGAAGAAACAGAAAGAGATGGTTATTTGAATGAGGATGGGGATATTATTTGGGAAAATGACAGCTTAGAAAAACGGATGAACTCTAAATTTTCGAATAAACCTTGCTTGGAGTGTAATATATTGCCATTATGTCATGGAGGTTGTTCTTCTAAACCTCTTCAATTCGGTAGTGATTACTGTATTCTGAATTTTGATGAAACTAAAAAAGTAAATGTAGTATTAGAAAAACTTTTATATAATATAAAGTTCAGATGGAATAGAATGATAGAACTCAATCATTTTTCTCATTAACTATATAGAACTCTTGTTCTCAATTATACTAACAATAAAATTAGGCTATGCGAAAGATATTTTTTATTTTGGCTATGTTATTGCAATCCATATTCTTGCATGCATATGTAGTAAAAGGATTTGTGGTTGATGAAAAGGGTAAGCCGATACGGAAAGCCTTGGTTATTGGACGTAACAGTATGAAGAAGGTGGTTGTCGGGGTTGAAACCGACCCGTCGGGGAAGTTTTCATCGGCAAACGTCACAGATTCTATATTGGCAATCGAAATATCAAAAGAGGATTATACCACGGTCTACATCAGAATATCGGGAACTGACGGTGAGTTTGTAGATTTGGGTACAATAGAACTTAAACCCATGGAGGTGAATTTGGGAGAGGTGGTTGTCACAGCCCAAACGGTCATTCAAAAGGCGGACAGGTATATCATCATCCCGTCAAGAAAGGAGTTGGATCAGGCAGCCAACGGTTTGTCACTGTTGAGCGACATGCAATATAAAATGCCGGGATTGACGGTGAACGAGTCTTTGCAAACGGTTCAGGTCGATAATGCGACACCTGTTTTTAAGATTAACGGAAGACCGTGTAGTCTAAGTCATTTCTTGGCATTAAACCCGCAACGTATCTTACGTATTGAATACCATGACAATCCTGACGTAAGATATGAAAACCGCAGGGTGATTAATGTGATACTCAATCCGAGAGGTGATGGGGGATCGGTCATCGCCAATGTGCTGACAGGGACTAATGCAGGTTTTCTCAATGGCAATATTGGTTTGGGGTATTATCGCAAGAAATCCGAATGGGAACTCAATTATAGCACCAATTGGAGAGATAACGATGAGAGGGAAATAAACTCTTCCAGTGAGTTTCTCGGACGGAATGCTCCAGTCTTGAGAGAAAGAAACGGAATACCCGGCGACTTCCGCTACTGGTGGAATACGATATCATTGGGTTATACCTATATGCATAATCCTAATACGGTTTTTGCGGCAAAGGCTGGTTTTGGAATTGAGAATCAAAAGATGGATGAAGATTCATGGAACACGCAGCAATATATGGGTAACCTGTCACAATATCAGAACCTGACGCACAAAAAATTGAAATATTGTCCGTCCACAATTGATTTGTTCTTCAAAAAGCAGATAGACGAAACACAATACATTGAAGCCAATGCGTATGGCATATATGGGTCGGGCGATTATAACCGTCGATACATCAACTTATATCAAAGTCCGTTGCCCGATGATTCCGTACTGTCGCTAACAAACGATAAGTCGTGGCGTTTAACTGCCGATATTATGTATTCTAAAACCCTCAAGAGCCTTGTCGCAGCCTTGGGAATCAAGGAGTATTATAACAGTACCGACAACGAACAAACAGAGAATGGGATTTTAAGTAAGGGTAAAATCACTCAGAACAGGCTGTCGTTGTACGGTCAACTCCAGGGAAAAATCAAGCGTTTGGGTTACAGTCTAAGTGCTATCGGCATTTACAATCATGCCAACAACAACTCTTACAAGACAGATGCTGTAAGGCTGAAATCAAACATCGTTGTCAATTATCCGCTATCACAACGTCTGACGTTGAATTATCTGCTGATGCTTGAACCGTCGCTGCCGTCAGTTACGCAACAGTCTACCCTGATACAAAGGGTTGACGACATTACCATCCGGCAGGGTAACCCAGACCTGAAACCATCTTCCTATATTAGGAACAGGGTGTATGTACGATATGCCGATAAACGTTTTACGGGTTCCTTGTGGGCTTCTTACAGCAGGACACAGAAGCCTATCTACTACGCTTATAGCTATATCAGTGATGTTTCAAGTCCGTATTATGACATGTTTATGAGTCACCCCATTAACGGACAGCACAACGACCAATTCAATCTTGAGTTGAACTTAGCGGCACAAGAACTTTTCGGGTTTGCGACAGTATGGGGGAACGTAGGTTGGAATAATTTACATATCACCATGACGAATAAGATTTATGTCAGGAACCGGCTGTACGCATCCCTGAATGGGGCGTTGTCTTTCGGAAATTGGCTCATAACTGCTATGTATCAGATACAGCCCGACTATAATTTGTCAGGAAACTCATACAGCACAAAGGATAGGTGGAACACAATCAAGGTTCAGTATAAGCATAAGAACTGGCTCTTTTCACTTACAGGGGTGAACATGGTCACAAAGCGAGGCAGTGTTTTTGAGAATATCGTCGTATCAGACGTCCACCCCGAAGAATACAGCCAATGTATCAGGGACAATGCTAATATGCTGTTGTTGGGCGTGAGTTATAGACTTGATTTTGGCAAGAAACGAAACAATACCAAACGTTCCTTGAACAATGAGGGAATAGAACGAGGAATTGACATTAACTATTAAAAGTAAATTTTGAAAAGATTTAAATTATTTTGGCAAATGGAGAGCACAGACTGTGGAGCTGTATGCTTGCAGATGCTCTGTGCATTCTATGGAAAGCCTATTTCGCTACAATATATAAAAGAGGGTCTTAGCATATCTCGTATTGGCATAACAATCAGAGATGTTAAGACTAGAGCAACAGAATTAGGTCTTAATACGATTGTTGCAAAAGCAACTTTGCAACAAATTGTTAAGATGCAGTCGCCAGTTATTCTACATTGGAATAACAATCATTTTGTTGTGTTATATAAAGTTAAAAAAGAACGAGATGATACCTATTCGTATTATATTGCTGATCCTGCTAATGGAAAAATAAAATTTACAGAAAAAGAGATAAAGAGATACTGGCTTGAAGAAAAAGAAGATGGGATTGTGATACTTACTCAACCAACAATTTTTTTTTATGAAACAAGTTTTCCCAAGCAAGAAAATGATTGGTCTATTGCAGTGTCACTTTTAAAAAAATATGTAACGTCTAAAACGAAAATATATAAATCTCTTGTATTACTAATAATTTCAATGTTATGTAGTTGGATGATTCCTTATTTATATCAATCAATCATTGATAAAGGAGTTGTGGAAAAAAACCTTCATACTATATTGAGATTATCCCTTGTTCAGCTATCTTTCTTTTTGGGTTATATATTGTCCAATACTTTTAGTTCAATTATATTGAGCAAAGTTAATTTCAATATTGGTATAGAATATGTCGGAGAGTTATTGGAAAAAATAATGAGGTTACCAATGAAATGTTTTGACACAAAATTAAATACAGAGTTTATACAACGATTAGATGACTTTAATCGAATCCGTTTTTTCTTAACGGAAAATGTAATCAATATCGTTTATTATTTAATAAACGCAGTTGTGTATTTTGTGTTATTGTCTTACTATAACTGGAAAGCAGTTATAGTTTTTGTTGTGATGTCTTTAATTGTATTCTTATGGGATTCATATTTTCTCCATGAACGTAAATTTATAGACTATTCTCTTTTCAATGCAAGTGCAAAGAATCGAAATCTTTTATATGAGCTAGTAAATAATATGCCTGATATAAAAATTAACAATGCTCAAAAAAAAGAAAATATAAAATGGCAACAAAACCAAAAATATATAAATGATTTGATGATACGACAAATGTCATTAAATTATAAACAGAATGTGGGAAGAAATACCATTAATCGCCTGCGAGATATAGCTATATTATGTTATTGTTGTATAATTGCAATCAATGGAGATATAACTATTGGTATGCTTATGAGCATAAGTTATTTACTAGGACAATTAGGTGGTCCGATTGAACAAATACAGAATCTTGTGACGCAATATCAGATGTTTAAGGTGCACTTAGCTCGTTTGTCAGAAGTACAGCAGAAAGAGGAAGAAACGGTAAATGCAAGTAAAGAGATTGGAATGATTAAATATGGAATAGCAATAAAAAATATTACATTTAAATATGAAGGAAGTTTTAACACGAATATTTTTGAGAATTTATCCATAACTTTCCCTTGTAATAAAACGACAGCAATTGTAGGTAATAGCGGTAGCGGAAAGACGACTTTAATTAAATTAATACTTGGGTTCTATTTTCCTCAACATGGCGAAATAGAGATAGATAATATATCTATCACACAAGTCGAAATAAATAGTTGGAGAAAACTGTGCGGTGTTGTATTACAAGATGGAAAAATATTTAGTGGAACTATCGCTGAAAATATAACATTAGGATCAGATATAATAGATGAAAGAAGGATTGAGTCTGTTTCTAAATTAGCTTGTATTGATGAGTTTATACAGAAACAGCCAGGAAAGTATATGATGAGAATAGGTTCTACAGGAATAGAACTTAGTCAGGGGCAAAAACAACGGTTATTGATAGCTCGTGCACTTTACAAAGATCCTCAATTATTAATCTTTGATGAAGCAACGTCAGCTCTAGATACGATAAATGAACGTTGTATTATGGATAATCTCAATGGTTTTTTCAAAAATAGAACAGTAATTGTTGTTGCACATAGACTAAGTACAGTTGTTAATGCAGACAATATCATTTTTCTGGACAATGGAGTGATTGCAGAACAAGGGACTCACAAAGACCTAGTGAAAAAACGAGGTAAGTACTATGAATTAATCAAAAATCAATTAGAGTTAGAAAAATAATGCAAACTATTAGTGATACCATGCTCTTATAAATTGATATAGAGCCCTTTCTTGATAAGATTTTCAGAGTGTTCTTTGTTTTTTTGATTTGAAACTGCCAGAGTAACACGAAAGCCTGTATTGGTTTGTTAAACTTTATTATCGTATGTTATTTGAAATACCAGTCGCTATAATTTCACCCGTTGGCGGAATTAATTGAGGACGTATTTGATTTGCCCGATAGGCCTTCCGCCAATGTAGTTGACATACTGCGCAATGGTTAGTGCGCATATCTTGCCGATTATCCCAAATCGGTCATTAGAGATTTTGGAGAGCGAAGTGTTATGAATTACTATCAGTTATTGAAGAAAATATATTACTTCACTCATTATAATTGCTATATATCTTGTGTTTTCTGACAAAATGAAAGCGAAATTTTTTAATGACCGATTTGGGATTATTCGTGCAAACAACCCACCTGTAATCTTTGCGTAGTTCCTAATGGTCATGAACTGGCCTACAAGCTGCGAGAAGACGGTCTCAATCCTTTTTCTGGCCTTTGCAAAAGGTACGAAGGTCGGTTTCCAGTCCTTTCGGTTAAACCTGTAGGGACATTCGAGCCTGATGCGCACCATTTCAAAGAGGTCTAACCAAACATCCGCCCCGAGATATCCCTTGTCGCAATAAATGCAACAATATCGGTAGGTGAATTTCACGTCCTTCATATAATGGATGTCGTGCACGCTAGCCTTGGAGAGGTCGTAAGAGTGGATGACGCCACTGACGCCGCAGAGCGCATGGAGCTTGTAGCCGAAGTCTGGGGCTAGGGTGAAGTCGCCGGTCCGCCCCCATACTGCAACGCCCTCCCCTTGCCAACCGACACACCTCTATCGGCTTAGAGTCCACGATGAAGAAGTTCTCCTAACCGTCAATCTCCTGGACAATCCTCTTGCGTATCGACTCACCCAAATGTGTGGCCTGTTTCCTGCGGTCGTTGAACTGCCTGCGGGAAATGAGGTTTGTGAAACGCCTGGCATATTCGACCAGCCAATAGTCGAAAAGCCATTTCTCGCTGTCGATCCCCTCTGTTTCGGCAGTCTCGGCCAAGGCCAGGACCTCCAAGTCTGAGAATTTGGGGACTGGGCCGCGCCTAGGGACATTGCCTTTTCCGTCCACTAAATTGTACGAGAATTTCTTGTATATATTAAGAATTTTGACGAACTTTGTATACAGGTTGTGCATAAGGAGGTTTAGCTTATTGTTCTTTGATACCACTAAGTTACTAAAAATCATCCACATGCACAATTTTTTGATGTTATCGTTTTTGAAAATTAATTCTGCCAACGGGTTAACTTTATTTTATTAAGTGATACAAGCCTGGATTTTTCTTTATCCTTTCTATCTCAATATCTACAATTGATATTATATCTTCTTTCACCTTACGATAGTTAGCTTCGATAATCTCTTTGAGATTGTCTGAGTCATCTTCGTTTTTAAAATCAGTTATCACAGGGATAGGTTGGTAGATTTTTATTTCTGCTGATACCTTGGCACTATCTACCACAATTTCTGCGTGGAACATTTTCTGGTCAATACGCTCGTCGAAGTTGTCGGATACAGCTCCTACAAACATACCTTGTGTGAGGTTGCTGATTTTCGACGCAGGGATAAGGCTATCCATCTGTGTGGAGATAGAAGTGGATTTGTCATTGCGGTTGATGGTCATAGACTGCCGTTGTTGAAGCACCTTGCCAAAACGCTCAGAAAGTGTCTTGGCAGTTTCGCCTACTACTTGACCAGAGAAAACATTGCCCACCGTATTTTGAATCACCTTACTTTCTTTGTCTCCATAATCACGGGTAAGCTGTGAAAAGTCCTGAAAGCCTAAGCAGACTGCTACTTTATTACTTCGGGCAGTAGCTATGAGGTTGTCAAGCCCACGAAAGTAGATGGTTGGCAACTCATCGATAATCACTGAGGATTTGAGTTGCTTCTTCTTGTTGATGAGCTTC
>QWCT01001265.1_pt1 | contig 13703 bp, 8 predicted proteins | sample 1972681 | NCBI WGS metagenome assembly QWCT01 (sample SAMN09866701, study PRJNA288562) | Human oral metagenome isolate pre3_saliva, whole genome shotgun sequencing... | isolation source: mouth | host: Homo sapiens | place: USA: California | reverse complement strand
CTCAGTTGGTTAGAGCACCTGACTGTTAATCAGGGGGTCGTTGGTTCAAGCCCATCCTGGAGCGCATCAAAAGGAATTACGAAAGTAATTCCTTTTTTTTGTTTTTATACCTTTCAAGAGACTTTTGAGAAGATTATTAGCCTAATTAGGCTAATAAGGCTAATAAGCCCAACATAATAAAAGAAAAATAGGAAAAAGGAAAAGAAAAAGGGCGTATGCTCTCCTTCTTAAGAAGACTCATACACCCACTATTATATGTAAGTCTGAAAAGTTGCTCTTACTTTGAGCGCCAGAGACCATGGAGGTTGCAGTACTCACGTGCGTAAACCTCTGTTGCATCAGTCTTAAACTCAGCTACTGGACGGTCGCTCCATACCAGCAACACCACACTCACCGCCTACTAATACTTCAACGATCTGACCACTCTCTGAACACTTATATAATTCGTTTCGCTTTGACATAATAATTATTTCTTAATGTTTTATGTCTGCAAAGATATATCTATTTTCCGAAAGAAACAAACTTTCCACTTGCAAACATTACAAAATTTACATTCTTTAATATTTCCCTCGCCTCTATGATTGCCTTGTATTTACAGAATATCTTACCTTATTAGCTATCAAAACTTTATCAGCTCTACCCTATCCCACCATCTTTTACCATCGTAAAGATGCCTAACACCAATGGTGTTAACGCCTAACACCAATGGTGCGAACCATGAGCACACGATGTGCGGAGGGCTAAACACCAAAGAATTCATCATATAAAGAAGTACCATATGACGTTAGAAAAAACATATAAAACAAAAAGTAAGTCTACTTAATATGATAAGAAGACTTACTTTCTCGAAGTTTATACACCTCTAAATATAGGATATTACATAGAAAAATGTATGCTTTTTCTTTTTATCTGATAGCTGTACTTACTTTACAACTATCTTCTTGCCTGCATGGATATAAACGCCACGCTGTGAAGGCTTACCTATGAGTCGCTGACCAGAGAGTGTGTAATAATACTTATCGCCCCTGCTCTGTTTAGTATCAACCTCAACTCCTTCAATACCAGAAACTTCATTCGTCACGTTATTGACTACATACTTACCATTCTCCTTTGTTGATGAGATAACAAAGTAAGACGTTTTCTTTACGCGCTCGATGTCTAAACTTTGATTGTCACTGGCATTTGATGCGCTACCAATACTAAACACAAAGTTCACATAGTCATCAGCTTTTGTGAGCGTATAGTCTTTATAGAACCAAGTCTTACCATTCAGGATTGTCTTTAACGTAACCTTATCACCCGGCCATGCCGTTGCTGTGTGCGTACCACCCCATGAATGATAATTCACGTATGTCTTCCAATTCACCTGATCAGTATTCACATAGACACGAATCGTCTCTGGTGTGAAGGGGACAGGAGCCGTAACCTGATAGCTGCGAGTGATAACCTTCCCCACAACACCACCTGCCAACAATGCCACTTTCAAGGTTGTTTCACCCTCAGGAAGGGTTATCTCCGTTCCAGAAGCCACCTGTACGCTGCTTGCTGTTGGTGTTGTACCATTCGTTGTATAAACAAGTTTAGCTCCCGCATTGGCAGACACTGCTGTTAGTTTAACCTTTAAGTTCTCTACTTCATACTGACCACTCGCCTTATCAACCCAAGGGGTTTCTGCATCATTAGCCAAATAATAAGCGTAGTGATAACCACTCAACAACTTTGTATAACGTGAGGTAAGAACTGTCAGTTGGTTAGCATTGTTACCCACAACAACCAAGAGTTTTCCATTCGTACCTGTCACAACATTGGCATAATAATCCTTTGAAGTACGATAGACCAGATAACTGCTCGTATTCGTTACCCCAGCTAACTTACGAGCATCAATCATTGCCTTTATTTCCTTTGGATAAGCAAGGTAGTGGGTATAGAAAACACAAGGTGTCCCAGGCATTGCCAAGAGATAAGCATTGGCTGCTAACGTATCCTTACGGATAGGGTCAGGAGTGTAACCGCTCGTCGTCCCTCTATCTTGAACATCATGATTTTCAACAAAGGTAACAGCATATTGCTTATAAGCACCATTATCTATATTAAGCCCTGTAGGTCTTGTATCATTAAGAACACGCCAATCATTCTGATTAATAGCATCACGAACAGCATAGCGGAAAGCAAAGTCGAAGGCAGCACTACGTTTTCCTGTGGCATCAATCCATGCCTTTACAGTATTCACATTGCCGTCCCAATACTCACCTACCGAGTACTTTACATTTGCTGCTGTATTATAATCACCAACATGAGAAGCGCCAAATCCCTTCACCATATCATAACGGAAACCAGCATAACCGAGGTCATTAAGCAAGAAATTTTCGTATGCCTTAACAATCTTCTGTACGTTCGCACTCTTATGATCAAGGTCGCGCATACCTCCCCAACCTTCTCCTTCGTCATTGTTCTGACTAAGTTGAGTGCCCGTTTTTCTTGCTTCTGTGGCAGCCGCTCCACCGTCATCATCAGCACAAACATCCGTAGAAAGGTTTTGATAAGTTACTCCCTTATAAACTTCTGCAGGGAAACCAAACCATCCATTATTCGTTCCATGGTGATTGATAACCACATCGGCAATCGTACCAATCTGCTTGTTCTTAAAGGTAGTAATCATACTCCTCAACTCCGCCTCAGTACCGAACGATGAGTTCTGATTGAAGTAATAGAGTGGATCATAGCCCATCGACTTCGTTGCAGCAGCCTTACCACTCTGCGGAACCCATACAAGATCGAAATAACCAGAGAAGTCATTAGCTTTCTTCTCCAGCACAGTCCACTGGGAATCGTCAAACGAATCCCAATAAAAACCCTGTAGCATTACGCCACCATAATTAGTAGGCCAACCCTGTGACATGGCACAAAGGGAGCATACTAAGGCATATAAAAACACGAGTTTACGTTTCATATAGATTTCGTTTTTAGTTGTTTACTGTCTATGTGTACAAAGATAATGATTTACCAAACACAATATTCGCAAACAACTGTGTAACTAAGTATTTTAAAATGCAATCGTTTGCACTTTCATGAACAGAAAACTAAGCCCCAAGTACTCAATAGTATCCTCTTCAAAAGCCATAAAAAAGAAAGAGTGTGTCAAACAATCCTTCGACACACTCTTATCGTTTTACCTAAATTCAAGTCATTAAGGAACAAGTTCCATTGTACAGTGTGACTTCGTATCACACAAGAGATAGAGCTTGATATTATACTTACCAGCTGCAACATTGATGTTACCACCCTTGAAAGTAATATCAGCCAATGAGCCACCCCAGTCTAATACCCAATCATTGTTAGCACGGAACTTCATCTCACCTGCAGTCAGTGTGATGCCCTTTATCTCCCAACACTTCTCTGTAGCATTGTAGGTCATTGCCTGATCGCTGTTCCATCCGTTTGGAGTTGCAGAACCAATAATACCAACGCGATTGATAGCAGTGTAGGTCAATGCCTGTGATGTGAGATCAATATCCACCTTATAGAAGCCTGCTGGTTCAGTCAACACGATATTACTACCCTTCTCTACGAGACCAGTACCATAGTCAGTACCGTTCCAGTCCTGCTGAGTTGCAAACTTAAAGCCATTCTGATTGAGATACATAAAGCCAGTGTACTTACCATCAGCAGCTGCGCTATAAAGCGGATTGCTGAATGACCAGCCGTTAGCATCACCTGACATATAAAGATACTGAGTGAAGGCTGGTGCAACACAAGTTACGTTTGCAGTCACACTCTGTGAAAGGCTGAAGCCCTCACCACGGAGCAACTTTACTTTATCAGTCACTGTAATAGGTACCTGATGTAGGTTACCATTCTTACCATAGAGGCTCTCTACGGCAGAAACAAGTTCTGTACTCTTAACCTTACCCTCTTTACTTGCGTTAAGGGTTGCGGTCTTACTATTATAAGAAAGTACAGCCGTCAAGGTCTGAGAAACGACAGAATCCGTTGAGACAACCTTTGGAACAAACAGCTGAACAGAGTCTGCTGTTGCTGTATTGAAGTCGATGGCAGCTGCTTGGCTTACAGTAAATGTAACCATACTGGCTGTCTCTGCGCTGTTACTCTGTGGTGCAGTCCATGCTTCATATTCATCGCTACCGCAAGAAGCAAGTAGCAATGCGGCACTTGCCATGATTAATAATTTCTTCATTTCGATTCTTCTTGTTATGTGATAAGGGTGTGTCATACTAATTGTGCCTGCTGACACACCCTCTATTATCATCTTTAATAAATTACTGCTTTACGAAAGAATACTGACCAGTGATGTCGTTGAAGTAAACAGTGTAAGTACCCTTACCATTGCGAACATTCTTACCGCCCTTCGTTGCAACACCATATGGGAATGCTTCAGAACCCCAGTTTACGTCCCAATTACCGTTAGCAGCGAACTTACAGCCCTCACCATCAGCACCAGTAGACTTCTCATTGAAGGTCACAGTAGCCTTCCAATCATGATTCTCTACAACAGTTGTCTGTGCAGTCATTGGTGTTCCTGCAGCATTCCAGCTGTCATGCTTACCTGGAAGACCCATAGAGTTGTAAACAGTAGGTGTAGCACCAGTGTACTCTGCGATTGTCAGTTTCACATTCTTAGTATCAAAAGTAATGGTATAGTAACCAGCTGTTGGAACCTTGATATCAGAAGAACCGCCATCATTATAAAGGAACTCGCCATAGCTTGCGCCCTGACCAACCTGACCAGCATCCCAATTCTCTGGGTTCTTCTTCAGTTTGAAGCCTGCTGTTGACAGATAACCAGTCCAAGAAATTACGCCCTTACCTGTCTTCTTGTCATACTCCTGACCTTCCTGTGGAAGCAATGGTACAACCTGACTATTGCCCCATGAGCCATCACCGAAGTTACCACCGACGAGATACCAAGTCTCAACAGGAGCGTCAGAAAGCTCAACATAATAAGGAGCAACACTCATCTTTACAGGGTTAGAGTAGATTGTATCACCATTTACTAATGAGTAAACACGTGCGTAGAGTTCCTGTGTTGCAGGGACAGTAGTCTCCTCATAGCGTTCCATCTTCTGAATAGCCGTTGCAAGGTCGGCTGCAGGAACAGAGGTAGAAGCTGTACCTGTTGGCGAACCAACAGCAGCATAGTTACCACGTTCAGCATCCATATCAACTACAGCGTCCACAGACTTTGTCCAAGTGTTGGTAGTTGAGAACTGCATACCATATTCTGCAGCTACAGGGAAACCATATTCAGGCTGCGACCATGTGAACTTCAGGCTCTCAGCAACCTTTAAATCTATTGTTTGTGCAGCGTAAGCTGGTGTATTCAGAACGAATGTCTTTGGTGACTGAAGAACTGGATTATTATCCAAGTCCTTGTCGCAGGCAGAGAACAGTGCCACACCTGCACACAACAGCAACGATGACTTAATTATTGATTTCATATTGATTATTCTTTAATCGTTTACTTTCTATTATTCAATAGTACGTCTTTTCAATGTCTTATGGGTCTCAAGAACATCCTTTCTAACCATGATGTGGGTTATATTGAGTCTTGTTGGCGAATTCTTTTCATGAAAAGAAATAATTATTTTCACGAGTGGAAATATTTATTTTCATGAAGAAAAACATTTATTTTCATGAAAAGAATTTGCCGTAGATGATTACCAAGAAGTTAATTCTCAGCTTTCATCAGACCTTTCAGCCATTGATTACACCTTAATTAATACCCTGGATTCTGAATCAAGTTGGCTTCGTTAGCAACCAAATCACTTGTCGGAATTGGGAAGAGGTTAAGGTGAGAGTCGAAGTTACGGCCGTTCTTCACACCACCCTTCCAACTCCAGTTGTAATTAACATTACCACCAAAGTAGCCGAAACGGATAAGTGTTGTACGACGCAAGCCTTCGAAGTAGAACTCACGACTCCACTCGTCACAGATCTGACGGAGTGAATAAGCGGTCTGAGTAGTAGCATTAGCACGCGTACGGAGCGCATTGATATAAGCAGTTCCCTGTGCAGTTGTCGTTCCATTGTTCTGACGTGCATCTGCTTCAGCATACATCAAGTAAGCCTCAGCAGCACGCATGAGGAAGAAGTCGGCATCTGGGAAGAGCGAGTTATGACCTGCACTGCCGTCCGTCTTGAAGTTATTAAACTTACAAACAGAGAATCCGTTGGTAAATACCTTTACACCCTTCTCATCGTCACCATTGCTTACATTACGACCTTCACCATCGAAGAGGGCACGATCGTCATCAGCTGCTGCTGGCATAGCGTATGCAGCAACATTAGGAGCATCGTTATTTGGGAAGAACTTCAATACGAGGTCTGTACGCATACGGTTACCAGCCCAACCGCCAGTTGTGCTGTTACCAGCAACAGTAGCACTCTTGATATGCTCGCTGTTATCGTTAGAACCAGCCATAAGGTAGAGGGTTGTACCATATGAAGTAGTCTTCAGACCATCCTGAAGGATTGGGAAGATAGCCTCGACAGAAGCACCATTCTCACCATTATCGCCCATAAAGAGCTGCTGGTAAGCACTCCACTGACCCTTCTTGGTTGTGTAGAGCTTATAAGGAGAGTCGATAACCTTCTTTGCATATAACTTAGCATTAGCCCAATCAGCAGTACCTGTATAAACCTCAGCATTCATATAAAGACGAGCCAAGAGCATCCAAGCAGCAGCTTTGTCAACACGACCATAACCAGTAGTGGCTGAAGTCTTAGGACTTGCATCGTTCAAATTAGGCTCAACCTCATTCTTCAATTCATCAATAAGCCACTTATAAAGGTCTGCACGCTGGATGCGAGCTGGCTTAGCAGAAGATATTGCTGTTGTGAAAGGAACATTACCCCATCCGTCCAAGAGATAGTAATAATTCAAAGCACGGATGAAACGAACTTCTGCTGACATCGTTGCGTTGTAGTCACTGAAGTCTGCAAGATACTGATTGCAATAGGTGATACCCGCATAAAGACGATAGTAAAAACCCTTCAACATTGGATGTGAAGCGTCATAACTATCGAAGTTCATGTTAGAAATACCTTCATCACCCCATGCGCAGATAGCCTCATCAGTGGTCAACTCCTGTGAATTGAATAGCTGACGTACGTAACCACTGGTTCCACCATCGATACCATCAACATCGCTATCACCATTAGCTCCACCGTTACCAGCCATAGCAATATGAGCATAGCACTTATTGAATGCGCTTTCTGGCGACGTATTTTCCTTTGTATTAAGGTTTGGATCAATTGGTTTTACATCCAAATCGCCTGTACAAGAGGTGAACCCTACTGACAGCAAAAGTGCTGCTGTAGAGAATATATATTTGAATTTAGTATTCATTGTCTTTACTCTTTTATAGATTTAGAAATTCAGGTTCAAACCCAAGATGAATGAGATTGGACGTGGATAGAGGTTGTTGTCAATACCATTGAACACCTCTGGGTCGAGACCTTTATACTTAGTAAGGCAGAACACGTTATTCACAGTTCCATAAATACGACCAGTAATACCATTCCATGAACCCTGCTTGAGAAGATTAGCAAAGCTATAACCCAAGGTTACATTATCCAACTTCAAGAAAGAAGCATTCTGTACCCAGTAGTCTGTCTGTGTAGATGTAGTCTCGGTTGACAACCAGTTGTCTGCTACTACATCTGTAGGACGGTTCACAAGGAACTTGCTCTTTACAAAAATTTCTGAGTTAGACATATTAGAAGTACTTGTAAAAGCATCATTGTAAACATAGTTACCAAGACTTGCACGGAGTGCGAAACCAAGATCCCAGTTGCGATACTCGAAACGAGAAGCAAAGCCCATCGTTACTGGTGCTGCAGGTGCCTTGTAGTAGTACTTATCAGCATCGGTAATCTTACCATCGCTGTTGCGGTCAACAACTACACCCTCCAACGGCTTGCCATTCTTATCATATGCCTGCTGGAATACGTGGAAAGAGTTAACTGCATTACCTACATGCTGTGCCTGGATGTTACCACCAGTACCAGCAGAGATACCTCCTGTTGGTACGAAATAGTTTGGATCGCTACCACCATTGAGGTTCGTAATCTTATTATAGTTATAGGTGAAGTTGTAATCCATTGTCCAGTTGAAGTCCTTAGCGTTCACTGCCAACCAGTGGAGACTTGTTTCAACACCCATATTATACATAGAACCAATGTTGCTCATTACCTGATTACGGAAGTTAGCACCTGCTGGTACGGTTGCATTGTTGAGCAGGTCGTTGGTCTTGCGATAGTACCAATCAATGCTACCAGTGAGGCGCTGCTTGAGAATACCCCAATCAAGTCCTACGTTATAAGAGGTAGTAGTCTCCCACTTCAAGTTTGGATCGTATGCCTTTGGACGAGCCAAAGAGCCATCACCAGCGATTGGATAGTAAGATTCATTACCTTTATTCATTTCGTATATAGCAAAGTAATTATAGTCGCCGATACCCTCCTGCTGACCAGTCATACCCCAGCTAAGGCGAAGTTTCAAGTCTGACAACCAGTCAATCTGCTTGAAAAGGTTCTCTTCATTGATACGCCATGCGAAAGCGAATGATGGGAACGTTGCCCAATGCTCCTTAAAACGTGAAGAACCATCATTACGTACGGTTGCTGTTACCATATAACGACCATCCATCAAAGACCAGTTTGCACGGCCGAAGAAGGATACAAGATAGTTCTCTGTTGCATAGTAATAAGGTGCATAGTTGCGTTGTTTGCCAGCAAGAGTTGCATCACCGTTTGTTGATGGATAGTAACTCCAATAAGCGTTATTGGTGTTGTGCCAGAAGTGTGCCCACTCATAACCAGCCATGATATCGAAGTGATTCTTTGCTTTATCATTGAAATCGTGGTAGTACTGAGCGTATGCAGAGAGCTGCATGTTACGTTTCAACTGTGATTCCCATCCATAAGAACCATAATAGATAGCCTGTGGAGAGGCAGGATCAACATCTGTTACCTGACGTCCCTTAGCAACGTCAACACCTGCAGTAACGTGGAAACGAAGGTCTTCAAAGCCATGAACTTTATAATCAACATCGGCACTACCAAGGAAGTCACGGCTGATAGCACGGTCGTTCTTTAGGTTTAGAATAGACACAGGGTTCTTTGTTGCCAATGAATAATAGGTCTTTGGCCAACTGCTATCATTGAGCGCTGTACCATCATCAAGCCACTGATAGTAGCCACCGAAGTTATCATAACCAGACGCATAGACTGGCTGTGTTGGGTCAAACTGACGTGCAGCCTTGATAGCCTCACCATCAGCATAACGATTCTTTGTCCACATTCCCTTAGCATTCAACGTAACCTTCAAATGGTCATTCAAGAAAGAAGGGCTCAATGTTAACGCTCCAGTGAAACGCTCAAAGTTAGAAGTCTTGATAATACCCTGCTGGTTTGTGTAACCTGCACTAACACGATAAGGCAACCAGTTAGCAACTTGACCAGAAACGGCTACGTTATGGTCGTGGCTAAAAGCAGTACGGAAGATTTCGTTCTGCCAGTTTGTATTAGCCTTACCAAGGCGTGAATAAGCTGTTGGAACTTGATTACCATTAGCATCGAGGGTATAAAGATCAGTACCAAACTTGTTTGCTATGAGGCTACGATACTCATCAGCAGACAAGACGTCAAGGTTCTTTGAATTCTTACTAACAGTAAAGCTACCATTATAAGACACCTGTAAACCACGACGTCCCTTCTTAGTTGTAATGATGATAACACCATTTGAACCACGAGAACCATAGATTGCAGTAGCGGAAGCATCCTTCAAAACGTTGAAAGACTCAATATCCTGTGGGTTTACAAGTGACAAAGGATTGCTTACACCCTTAATACCTGTCTGGTCCATAGCCACACCATCAATCACAATCAATGGATTGTTAGATGCGTTCAAAGAAGAACCACCACGAATACGGATGTTAGCACCGCCACCAGGAGTACCACCATCGCTCGTTACACTCACACCGGCAACCTTACCTGCAAGCATGTCCTGTGCATTAACAACAAGACCCTTATTCTTGCTATCAGGTTTCAAGGCTGTTACAGAACCCGTAAGGTCACTCTTCTTAACAGCACCGTAACCAATAACAACAACCTCATTCATCTGCTGTGCTTGGTCTTCCTGAAGTGTAATTACCATACCATTGGCTGCAGCTACTTGTTGTTTCTGGAAACCAATGTAAGAGATTGTCAAAGTAGCACCCGGCTGTACGCTGATAGAGAAGTTACCATCAAGGTCGGTCACTGTACCATTACTTGTCCCATTGATAAGGACAGAAGCACCAATGACTGGCTCACCAGTAGCATCCTTCACCTGTCCTGTAATCGTAGACTGCGCAAAGGCACTGACTGAAAGGAATAGACCCAGCAATAGAGTCAATATCCTAACAGGAAATTTGCATTTTACCTGCTTCATCTTTGTTATTGTTAAAGTAATTTATAAATTGATTAAAGTAATATTCGTTTAGCTTTATCAAAGTTAGGTTAATAGCCGTTTTATGGGCTTACTCTGCTGCAAAGTTAGTTGAGATTAAGCTACTTTATACTATTTTTGCTTTGAATTTGTATTTTAAGCAATGCAAACGATTGCACAAATAAATAAGAGATAAATAAATTGATATAGGTCAAAGAAGTTATAGAAAATATGTATATTTGCGTAATAAAACAATTAGCAGACTAAAGACAAAGCTAAATCGCATGAGTGACTCAACCAACATAACAATGAAGGATATAGCCCGAGACCTTGGTGTTTCGGTTGCTACCGTTTCTCGTGCGCTCAAAGATAGCCCTCGTATCTCTGCAGAAAAACGTGAGGCAATAAAGAAGTATGCACAAGAACATAACTTCTACCCAAACATCCTTGCAGAGAGTCTGCGCAAAAGTAAGGTACAACCGATTAAGATTATCGGCGTAATCATTCCACAACTTGACCATTTCTACTTCTCATCTATCCTTTCTGGCATCGAAGAAGAGGCTTCTTCACGTGGCTATCGAATTATGGTTGCACAGAGCCGAGAGAACTATGAGGACGAAGTGAAAATCTGTCAAGCATTTTCGGAGAGTAAGGTTTGTGGCATCATCGTCTCTCAAGCGAAGAATACAACCAAATACAACCATTTTCAAACACTCATAGACAAGGGTGTACCTTTGGTTTTCTACGATCGTATCAGTACGGGTGTAAATGCCAGTCGAGTGGTTGTTGATGACTATATGGGTGCTTTTTCTGCCGTCACACATCTTATAAACACAGGTTGCAAGCGTATTGCTTATTATGGTACTTCGCTAACCATGCAAATCGCAAAGAACCGTTATAACGGATATCTTGATGCCTTACTGAAGAATGGCATGCATCCTAACGAGCAACTGATTAAGAATTGCGACAACAGGGCAGACGCTGAGCTTATCACTCCAAGCGTGATGCGACTTCCTGAACCACCAGATGCCTTCTTTGCCGTCAATGATGACACAGCTATCGGTATCCTCTACTCCTGCAAACGCTTAGGTTTCCGTGTGCCAGAAGACGTCTCTATCTGTGGTTTCACTAACGGACAACGTGCCATTGCCTGCGACCCAATGCTGACAACAGTTGAACAAAGAGGAGTCCGCGTGGGTGAAGAGGCTGCGAGTATTCTCATCGATCAAGTGGAAGGAAGACTTCCTAAGAATCGAATTGAGAAACGTGTGGTGAGGACAAGACTGATTATCAGAGGGACAACGAGGTAAGGGAACCTCCCCCAACCCCTCCAAAGGAGGGAAGTGCTGGGGACTGAATTGGGCTAATAAGCCTAATTAGCCCAATTAGCCTAATAGCTCTCTCTTAAAAAAGAAAAGGCAAAACAGGCTTCACACTCCCTCGACAGAGGGGCTTAGGGAGGATAATATTGGGCTTATTTGCCTAATCAGCCCAATTAGCCTAATAATCCTCTCTTCAAAAGAAAACAAACAACACAAGCTTCCCATCCCCTCGTCAGAGGGACTTAAGGAGCACAAAAACTAACATAACAATGAAACAAAAACCTAACTTAAGCTTCTGGCAACTTTGGAATCTCAGCTTTGGATTCTTTGGAGTGCAGATTGCGTACGCGCTGCAGAGTGCCAACATCTCACGCATTTTTGCGACATTAGGTGCTGACCCTCACAATCTTAGTTACTTCTGGATACTCCCTCCATTGATGGGTATTGTCGTACAGCCGATTGTAGGAACACTCTCTGACATGACGTGGACACGCTTCGGACGTCGCATCCCTTACCTCTTCGTGGGTGCTGCCATCTCTGTTCTCGTGATGTGCCTACTTCCGAATGCGGGTTCTTTAGGTATGGCTGTCTCAACGGCTATGGTGTTTGGACTTGTCTCATTGATGTTCCTCGACACAAGTATCAATATGGCCATGCAACCCTTTAAGATGTTGGTGGGCGATATGGTCAACGAGAAACAGAAGACACTCGCCTACTCTATTCAGAGCTTCCTCTGCAATGCTGGCTCTATCGCAGGCTATGTCTTCCCATTCTTCTTCACTTTCTTAGGTATCTCCAATCAAGCTCCATCGGGTGTTGTACCAGACTCAGTGGTCTATTCTTTCTATATCGGTGCAGCCATCCTCATCCTTTGTGTTATCTATACCACAGCCAAGGTAAAGGAGATGCCACCAAAGGTTTATGCCGAATACCATTCGGTAGAGAAGAAAGATGATACTTCAAAGTCTAATGTCTTCACCTTATTAAAAATTGCACCACCTACCTTCTGGAAAGTAGGTTTAGTACAGTTCTTCTGCTGGTTTGCCTTTATGTATATGTGGACTTACACCAATGGAACCGTAGCAGCTAACTGTTGGGGTGTGGATATGCTTGCACATGATGCAACAATGACAAAGGGATATCAGGAAGCAGGCAACTGGGTAGGTATTCTCTTTGCCATTCAGGCGATTGGTTCAGTAGCTTGGGCAATGGTTCTTCCACAGTTCAAGAACACCAAACTCGCATACTCCTTCTCACTTATCTTAGGTGCAGCAGGCTTTGTCCTCGCAGCCTTCATCCACAATCAATATGTAATGTTCATCCCATTCATCCTCATCGGATGTGCTTGGGCAGCCATATTGGCAATGCCATTTACCTTGGTGACAAATGCGCTCGAGGGCTATGGCCACTTGGGAACTTATCTCGGATTGTTCAACGGTACCATCTGTATTCCACAAATTATCGCTGCGGCTATTGGCGGAGTACTCCTTCAGATGGTTGGTTCCGTACAAAGTAATATGATGATTGTAGCAGGCGTTTCCCTCTTCCTCGGTGCAATGTCCGTTGGAATTATAAAGGTACGCCGTCCTGCAGAGCAAGGGTAACAATAACTTTTTTATAATCTCTCTGAATTTAAGGGTGTACTGAAAAGCGTTTCAGTACACCTTTTTCCTTTTCTACAAACACTTTTTACACCTCTTATCGCTCAACTAAATAAACCTTTTCTACCAACAACTTACTACCACTCTACCCTCACCAACAAGTTATTTTCATGAAAAGAAATGATAAACCACTGAGATATCAATCTCAATAGAGCATTCTTTCCTATATCAAATACGCGAGTTCGGGATAAGAAAAGGCTTGAAAAAGTTGGTAATCTCGTCAAAAATTCGTATCTTTATAGGTGAAAATCAATAGATTACAAGATTTTT